>Ga0207772_100018_pt1 | contig 217266 bp, 199 predicted proteins | sample A23M3SouthBayCA_2_FD_187750 | JGI IMG/M metagenome (GOLD analysis project Ga0207772, IMG submission 187750) | Aerobic enrichment media microbial communities from Eden Landing Ponds, California, USA - A23 M3 (2) (SPAdes) | ecosystem: Environmental > Aquatic > Marine > Unclassified | place... | reverse complement strand
TTCCCCTACGGCTACCTTGTTACGACTTAAGCCCCCTTGCGAAGCCCAGATTCGACCTGGGAATCCAGGCCTCATCCGGACCTCACTCGGGTGCTTTGACGGGCGGTGTGTGCAAGGAGCAGGGACGTATTCGCCGCGCGCTAATGACACGCGACTACTACCGAATCCAGCTTCATGCGGGCGAGTTTCAGCCCGCAATCCGAACTACGACCGGGTTTAGGGGATTAGCTCCACCTCTCGGTGTCGCATCCCATTGTCCCGGCCATTGTAGCCCGCGTGTTGCCCAGCACATTCGGGGCATACTGACCTACCGTTGCCCATTCCTTCCTCCGCTTTGGCAGCGGCAGTCCTCCTAGTGTACCCAACTACCACAAGGGTATTGCTGGCAACTAGAAGTGTGGGTCTCGCTCGTTGCCTGACTTAACAGGACGCCTCACGGTACGAGCTGACGGCGGCCATGCACCTCCTCTCAGCAGCGTCGGGTAAGGTCATCAACCTGACCGTCATTACTGCTGTCGGTGCTGGTGAGATGTCCGGCGTTGAGTCCAATTAAACCGCAGGCTCCTCCGGTTGTAGTGCTCCCCCGCCAATTCCTTTAAGTTTCATCCTTGCAGACGTACTTCCCAGGCGGCTCGCTTCACGGCTTCCCTACGGCACAGCGCAGGCTCGTAGCCTGCGCCACACCTAGCGAGCATCGTTTACAGCTAGGACTACCCGGGTATCTAATCCGGTTCGAGACCCTAGCTTTCGTCCCTCACCGTCGGGTCCGTCTTCCTGAGGCGCTTTCGCCACCGGTGGTCCGTCCAGGATTACGGGATTTCACTCCTACCCCGGACGTACCCCTCAGGTCTTCCGGCCCCAAGCCAGACAGTTTCCGCTGGACGCCGACGCGTTGAGCGCGTCGATTTCCCAACGGACTTGTCTGGCCGGCTACGGACGCTTTAGGCCCAATAAGAGCGGCCATCACTCGTGCTGCCGGTATTACCGCGGCGGCTGGCACCGGTCTTGCCCAGCACTTGTTCCTGTACCACCTTACGGTACAGAAAAGCGAGGACTATATGCCCTCGCACTCGGAGTCCCCTTATCGCACTGTCGTGCAGTGTAAAGGTTTCGCGCCTGCTGCGCCCCGTAGGGCCCGGAATCTTGTCTCAGATTCCGTCTCCGGGTTCTTGCTCTCACAACCCGTACCGATTATCGGCACGGTGGGCCGTTACCCCACCGTCTACCTAATCGGCCGCAGCCACATCCTACAGCGCCAGAACGTTTCCAGCTCCCGATGTTCAAATCTGGGAGCTGTATTCGTTATTAGCCTCAGTTTCCCGAGGTTATCACGATCTGTAGGGTAGTTTGGCCACGTGTTACTGAGCTATCTGCCACGGGTCTGAGCCCGTGCGACTAGCATGGCTAAATCGGACTCCGATAGCAATGGCCTCCGGCAGGATCAACCGGAATGTTCCCTGCAGAGCAGGGAGGTTAGGCGGGATCACGTCCACTGTTACCCGTGGACGTGGTCGCTATCGAAATGCGTCCGACGACACTCGTCGACCGAGTGTCACCGAACTACCAAGGCTAACATCAGATCCCATCTGTACGGCGGACCGCAGGGGTGGAATCCTCATTTCTTCGGACCTGAACGTTGTTCCGAATCCCCCATAAGGGCTTCGGAAGACGCCCGACGGATCTCGACTCGTCGGCTGGTCCTGTCGGCCGCGGGCACGCCGCCCCGGCCGGACTTCGTTCGCGTCATATCCGAGTGCCCTATTACACTTAAGGGCACCGGAGTTCGTCTCGCCCCGAACCGCGGGACGAGAACGACCTTCGCGTCCAATCCGAGCGCCCTGTTACACTTAAGGGCGTCGGATCGGTGCTCGCCTCGACCGTCGAGGCGGCATCGGTGTGAAGCCCGGCAGGGCTCGGTTGCCCCGCGCCGCTTCGTACTCAATCCGATGGGAGGTTGTTACTTAAGCGCGTCGAACGAACTCGCCCACGGCAGCCGATTTCATGCGGTACGTGTACCCATGGTTTCGTTTCACGGATCAGGTCCTCCCGAGAACGCGCTGTGTGTGCAGAAGATGTTGCGCGGCTGGAGGCCAGTCGGTCATCCCGCGCGGTGTGCGTCTGGTCGGACTGAGTGATTCCGCGCACGTGTGGGTGCACGACGGAGTCGTATATGTCTCCCGGCACGCGTCCCGCTGGAACGCCGTGGCTCGGTGGGTGGTGAAAAATAGACGAAGCGCCGTCGATCTAAATCTCGTCGAGGTGCTCGACGCCCTGCTTGGAGACGTTGCCCTTCGTGATGTCGCCGGGCATCCAGTCGGGTTTGTCGTCGGGTGCCTCTTCGACCCAGGCCCAGCCCTCGTAGATGTGTACCTTGCGGGTACCCTTCTCGCGAAGGCGAAGCTCCTGTTCGTCTGCGTCGTCTTCGCTGTCAGCGGGGTCGAGTCGACGGGCTGCCTTCAGCGCAGCCTGCCGTGGTGTCCCACCCGAGAAGACGCTCGTTTCGTCACCGTCCGAAGTTCGGAGCGCGAAATTGCGCTTGTCCTCGTTGCGTGCCATGGTTTTACCGCTCCGTGTCAATTCATTACATGACCCCATATAAATATACCCCCAGATACGGGCGCCCTCGTGGGGTACGTTTATATACCAGATGGTATCGGAGACCATATCACGGCCGATCTCACCCCTAGATTCCGGGTGTTCGACCGCGCGCGCGCATTCGTTCGCCGTGGTGACGGAACCGGGCACGGTAGACTTAAGTATATCCTACGGCGAAGCACGGAATAGGATAGCGCGATGGTGCGAAAGAAGAAGCTCAGTCCGAGTGGCGCCAAAGACGAGGACGGCGAGTACCACAACGTCCACATCAACATTCACGAGGACGAACTCGCGGTCGCCGGTATGGACATCGGCGACGAGGTGTTCGTCCGGGTACGAGACAACAAGATAATCATCCAGAAAGCCAACCCAGACGACGTCGAACACGAGTTTTGACCCCACGACCGACGAGCGAATCGCACCGCCGGGCAGACGGCGCCCACCTCTAGTCACATGACCCTGTACGACCTGGCGAAACCACTCCTGTTCTCGCTGCCGGCCGAAACCGCCCACCGGATCGTCCACCGACTGCTCGACGTCGCGGACGGGACGCCGATCGCCGCGGCACTGGCCGACCGATACGTCGTCGAGGACTCGCGCCTCACCGTCGAGGTGTTCGGCCAGTCCTTCGACAACCCTGTCGGCGTCGCTGCTGGCTTCGACAAGAACGCCCAGATCCCGGGCGCCCTGGCTGCACTCGGCTTCGGCTTCGTCGAGGTAGGTGGCGTCACGGCGGTCCCCCAGGACGGCAACCCCCGACCACGGATGTTCCGTCTGCGCGAGGACGAGGCCATCGTCAACCGGATGGGGCTGAACAACCACGGCGCCGACGTCGTCGGTCACCGTCTCGCACGCACGGACGCGCCCGTGCCAGTAGGCGTCAACATCGCCAAGAGCGAACACGTCGGCACCGACGACGCACCCGCGGACTACCGCGAGACCTACGAGCAGGTCGCAGAGGGAGGCGACTTCTTCGTCGTCAACGTCTCCTGCCCGAACTCCCAGGGATTCGAGGAACTGCAGAACAAGGGCGCGATGCGCGCGGTGCTCTCGGAGCTCAAAGACGCGGGTGCGGGCCCGCTGCTCGTGAAACTGTCGCCGGACCTCCCGGAGCCCGCCGCCGAGGACGCCCTGGACCTCGTCACCGAACTCGACCTGGACGGCGTCGTCGCAGTGAACACGACCACCGAACGGCCGAGTTCGCTCCGCAGCGACAACCGGGTCGAAGAGGGCGGCCTCTCGGGCAAACCCATCGAGGACGAGGCCACGCGGATGGTCCGCTTCTGTGCGGAACGCGTCGACGTCCCGGTCGTGGGTGTCGGCGGCGTCTCGACCGCCGAGGGCGCCTATCGGAAGATCCGTGCCGGCGCCTCGGTGGTCGAACTGTACACGGGGCTCGTCTATCGGGGCCCCTCCATCGCCCGGGAGATCAACGAGGGCCTGCTCGAACTCCTCGAACGAGACGGGTTCGACTCCGTCGAGGACGCGGTCGGCGCGGACCTGTGACCGGGAAGGGACCGCCGACAGCGCCCGTGGCGGGCCAACACTGATTGTTTCGGCCGACGCAGTCGTCGTATGGAACCCGACGTCGAAGACAGTTCGACCGGCGCCACAAGGAAGATTCACCTCGCCTCGTGGGACGACCGCTTCTGGGCCTGGCTCATCGACGTCATCCTCGTCGGCGTGGTGCTCTCGGCGTTCGGCGAGGTCGTCGGCGTCTTCTCCGTGCTCACCGGGAGCGTCGTCGTCTCGCCGTTCCTCGGCGTCAACGGCCTCGGCCTCTGGATTTACTGGACGGCCCTCGAAGGGTACCAGGGACAGTCCGCCGGCAAGATGGTGCTCGATATCGCCGTCACCGACGAGCGAGGTGAGGACATCGACTACCTCACCGCAGCCATCGAGAGCTTCGGGAAGGCGTTTCTCCTCCCGATCGACCTGCTGATCGGCTGGATCGCCATGGAGGACGAGTACGTCAGGCTGTTCAACGAACTCTCCTCGACCATCGTCGTCAGGGTACCAGAGGGCGACGAGATTCCAGCGGGCGTCGAGTACGTCCGCCCCGGCGAGTAGCCAGTACGGTCAGACCAGCCGCGGGAACAGGAACCCCGTCAGCGCGGACATCCCCAGGACGTAGACGACGGCCTGCAGCGGCCCGATCTGCAGGGCGATGTAGAGCCCACCGCCGGCGACGAGTAGGAAGATGCCGATGATGACGAACAGGACCCGCCGACCCTTCCGGGAGAACCGTTCCAGTGTCGATTCAGTGCTCATTGGTCCGTGGGTGACGGCCGGGCGCTATAGTTCTTGTCGAAGCCGCGGTCGGGAAACAGGCGGCGAGAAGGGGCGGCGGAATCGCTCGCCGCGGCGGGGTCAGAGCGCCCGTCAGTACGTCACCGAGAACCACCCGGAGTCTGTCGCGGCGCCGTCCACCTCGTAGGTGAAGTAGTAGTCTATCACGTCACCGGCCGAGAAGTCGCCGACGACGTAGTCCGGCGTCGTCTCGAGCGCGTGCGTGTCGCCGCTCGGGTTGTTCATCCGGTAGTTGTACTGCGTCCCGCCGTCGACGGTGTAGTGGACGTCCACCCAGTTCGAGTCGACGTTCGAGACATACTCGAAGCGCAGTTCGTCCGCGACGCCGTCGGCGCCGCTGATCCGGCTGACGGCGTACGAGAAGTCGTCCGTCGTGCCGCTATCGGCGTTTCCATCCCCGCCGCCGCTACCACCGTCGTCGCTACCACCGTCGTCGCCATCGCTACCGTCACCGGTGCCACCGTCGTCGCCCCCGGTTCCACCGTCGCCGCTGCCACCGCCGCTCCCGTCACCGGTTCGGGTCGCGAACGAGTTCGCGGGGATCGACAGGCTCGTGCCGTCGGAGAAGGTGACGGTCGTGGTGGTGTCCGCGCCGTTGTAGGCGACGTAGGTCAGCTCGCCGCCGTCGTCGAAGACGTGGGCGAGCGGGTGGTCGGCCGTGACGTCACGGCGCGGGTTCCCGAGTTCGAGCAGGGTGTAGATCCAGTGGTACGTGTGGGCCTTCGTCTCGCCGAACTCGGGCGAGTAACTGCCGGCCTGGGCCTCGAACATGGACGCCGCGTCGTCCGGGTCCGAGAACGCCCGGTAGTTCCAGACGATGTCGGCCCAGTAGTCGAAGGTCGTCCCGTTCTCCGCGACCAGTTCGTCGTAGTTCCGCCCGGCCGCGTCGGGGTGCCAGCCCAGGTACAGCGAGTGGCCGTCGAAGGGGAGGTAGTTGATGCCGTGGATGGCCTCCGGGTCGCCGGAGAACCACGTCGCGTGGGAGAGTTTGCTCCCCCAGACGATGCCGGCGGTGTCGTGGTCCCAGCCGTCGGGGTGGTTCTCGTCGTCGACGTCGAACCAGTACTCCAGGGCGGCCGTCACCTCCGTGGTATAGAGGGAGACGGCCCACTCCAGCAGGTCGTCGTCGCCAGTGAACGTCGCGTACTGGACCATCGCGCCGTATGACTGGATGGCCTCCGAGGAGGACTCCTGGTTGTTGCCGTCGCCGAACTCCGCGGAGCCGGCGGCCCACGAGTGGCCGGCATAGGGACTGAAGTTCCGCAGGAAGGGGAACGACCCGCCCGGGTTGTTGGCCGGGTCCTGTGCGCCGGACGGGCGCTCCCAGTTCGCGTAGTCACGGATCAGCAGTTCGATCATCCCGCCCCAGTTGGCGTCGTCGGCCCACGAGGGGTCCTGCCGGGCGAGTTCGGCGGCGCCGCGGACGAAGTAACCGTAGTGGAAGTGGTGGTCGTTCAGGTCGCCGGCGGAGCCGAACGAATCGGGATAGCCGATCAGCGTTCCCCAGTTGTCGTTGTAGTAGAACAGGTCCGCGGCCTCGCCGTCGTCGGCGGTGAGCCAGTTCTCCAGTTCGGCCCGCATCGTCCCGCGGAGGCCGTCTCGTTTCGCAGTCTCCCCGATCTGGTCGGCGATGACCGCGGCGTTGGACAGCCGGCCGTAGTTCTTGCCCGTCCAGTAGGTACCCGACCCCTGGGAGTCGTCGATGGACTCGGCGACGTCGCCGACGTAGCCCGCCAGTCGCGACCGGTCGTAGCCCCCCTCGTCGGGGAGCCCCGGCAGGACCCCCGGGAAGTCGTAGCTCGTCTCGAACGAGGACCCCGCGACAGTCTTCATCGTCCCCCGGGCACACTCGTAGGTGTACGGCGCGAACGAGGCGTCCGTGTACTTGTGCTGGTGTGGGTACAGCGCCGTGATAGTCCCCGAGTCGGCGCTCTCCGGTTTGTCGTCGGTGGTGAACGAGAAGGTCGTCGACACCCGTCCGTTCGCCCGGTCGTAGGTCGGTTCCACCCGGGTGTCGGTGACGTGATTGTACGCGTAGCGCGCGAACTCGTCGAGCGTCGACCCGGCGTCGTCCGGCAAGATGGCAACCGTCAGGTAGCCCGACCCGTTCGTCCCCGCAAGGTCGTTCGTGAGCGTGGCGCTCCCGACGCCGCCCCAGGTCGCTCCCGCGGGCGCGAACAGGCCGTAGTGGGTCCCGTCGACGCTGACGCCGAGGACGTTCCCCCGGTCGGCCCACACCGACGGCGTCGCCTCGAAGTCGAGTTCCGCGCCGCCGCCCGCGTACTCGGCGTAGACGAACGGCGACCCCTGGACGAGGGTGACGTCGAGCGTCGTTCCCGTGCCCGCCCCCCATCGCAGGTCGACCCCCCAGTCGCTCCAGCCGTCGACGCGCACGTCGGCGAACGTCCCGCCGGCGTGGCCGAGCGCGAAGTCCGCCGCGTAGCCCAGCACGGCGTCCGACGCCGGGAAGGACCACTCCGACGGGTAACCGACTTCCAGCCCGGTTTCCGTCGGGTTCCCGTAGCCCGGGTGCCAGAAGAGGTTCTCGCCAGTCCCCATCCAGGCCACCGAAGACCACCAGTCGTTCGTCTGGACCGGCCCCGAGACGTTCGCAGTGGTGTAGATCGCTCCCTGTGGTTCCGATTCCCCCGCCGGCAGGTCGGTCGCGTAGCTCCCGTTGCCGACCGGTGCCGCCTGGACGCTCCCGACGCTCGCCGTCGCGCCGAGGCCGGCCGCGCCGGCGGCCCCCAGCGCCTTCACGTAGTCGCGCCGGCCCAGGCGGAACCCCTCGGGCCCGTCGGCCCCGTCGTGCTTACTCGCCTTGTCGCGTTCCTTCGCCTCGTCGCGCTCCCCCGGTCCGTCGCGTGCTCTCGCCTCGTCGCGTTCGGTCGTCGTCTGTCCCCCCTCGTCGCCGTCTCCCGACGGCGTTCGCGGTGAATGATCGGACATGGTTGGTGTCGCGCCCCCGACCGCGTCGTGGGCCGGAGGCGTCCGGAAGAGTAGACGCGTAGATGACATATGTCCACTCACCACTCGGGTAGTGAACGGGAGTAAGCTCGGCTGCGCCCGCTCCAGTCGGGCATCCCGTCGCTCCGCTCGTTCCGTGAACCGGAAGTCGGGAATTAAGGCGTCGGCGGCCGTTCGTCCTCGAACGACTGCGGGGGACACCGGAACAGCGAACCATGAACACGGAAGCCATACAGCGAGGGTTGCAGACGATCGGGTTCAACTCGTACCAGGCGCAGGCGTACGCGGCGCTGCTCGAGCACGGCGCGTTGCCCGCCATCGACGTCGCGAAACGTAGCGGCGTGCCCGGGTCACGCATCTACGACGTCCTGGCGGACCTCGAACGGGAGGGGTACGTCGAGACGTTCGAGCGCGAGGACCGGCGCTACGCCCGCGCCGGGGAGCCCTCCGACGTCGTCGACGGGTTGCGAGACACGAGCGAACGACTCTCGACGGCGGCCGAGGACATCGAGGACGGCTGGGAACAGGCCACGCTGCGCGACCACCGAATCGCCCTCTTCGACCGGGTCGACGCCGTCCTCGACCAGGCCGAGTCCCTCGTCCGGGCGGCGGAGACGTCGGTCGACGTCGCCGCGACGCCGGCCCAGTACTACGGGTTGCAGGAAGCCATGCGCGAGGCCCGTGAGAACGGCGCCGTCGTCCGCGCCTCCGTCGAGGGGCTCGGCGACGGCGCCGTCGACGCCGTCGGCTCCGAACAGCCCGCGACAGCGATCCGTCGCCGACAGATCCCGGGTCCATTCGTCGCGCTGGTCGACCGCACCCACATCTGCTTCGCGCCGAACGAACGAGCCCCCGCCTCCTACGGCATGGTCTTCAACGACGACATCCTCGCGTTCGTCTTCCACTGGTACTTCCAGCTCTGCCTCTGGTCCGTCTGCGAGCCCGTCTACCGACGTGGCGAAACCGAGTACACCTACGTCAGCATGGAGGAGTTCGTCCGCGACGTCTACCCGTTCTGGTGGTCGGGCAGCGTCGTCCCGGTCACCGTCGTCGGCGTCGATACCGATACCGGCGAGAAGCGGGAGGTGACCGGCGTCCTCGCCGACATCGTCTACCCCGAGCACGACCTCGGTTCGGACGACCCGCCGACCTACGGCGAACTCGCCAGCCTCGTCACCCTCGCCGTCGAGAGCGACGACGGCCGCCACCTCGTCGGCGGCTGGGGCGCCGTCTACGAGGACGTCGAGGCCGAACAGATCGTCTTCCACAGTTCGGAGCTGGTGCTTCCTCCCTCGGCCTGATCAGGGGTGTTCGGGGTGTGGGCCGTCGACCTCGGGCGAGCGACTTTGGTGTCCCCCTTGAACTTAGTCGGGGGTGATGGGAATCGTGTGTGTACTGAATGGTTGGTTCGCGAGAATTTTGCTGGAAGAATCAGTACCACCACCACCCAGAAAGCCCTCGGCGGGCTCCAGTCCCGGGGCTCGCTGCGCGCCTCACTCCGTTCGGTGCTTGCTTCGCCCGGGTTCCCGGACCCCGCCTCGCCCTTTCATTCCTCCAGGTCAGCACCGAAGCCCTGCCCTCCCCCTGGTCGCGAGAGCCTCGCTTTCGCTCGGCTACTCGCTCCCGGCTCAGCGGTTGCGGAGCGGTGAGGATGCGTGATTCGCGCCGGACGGCGCGAATCCGGGGAGGTTTGGTGTCTTGCTGAACGGAGTGAGGCAAGGCTCGTCAGAGCAAAGCTCTGACGGTGGTTATAATCGCGAGCGCGTTTCATCGCGCGAGCGAGGCTGGACCTGGAGGAATGAAAGGGCGAGGCGAGGTCGCGTGGGCTGAGCGGGCCCTATCCGAGCGACGGAGGAGCGAGGATATCCCGCTCAGCGCGCGGCGAGCGCGCCGAGGGCTTTCGAGGTATTGTCGTCTCCTATTCCGTCTCTATCTCGAACCCAACCGATCGCTCACTACACTCCCTGTACTGAACGGCGATCATACACAGAGCAGACACAGAGAAGCGAATGTCAACAGCGCCGCCGCGACGGACAAAACCAGTAGGTCCGGGATTAGGCAGTTACTAAGAACCGACTTACTTCAGGGCGTCCAGCCGGAACTCGAAGGCCGCCACCGGCAGTTCCAGGTCGTGCTCAACCACCTTTTTCCGCGTCGGGCGTCCTCGCTCACTGCGTTCGCTGCGGGCGCCGCTCGCGCAAAAACGTGGGCGAAAAAGACGCTCGCTTCGCTCGCGCGGATTACTCTAACGCGTCCAGGCGGAACTCGAAGGTCGCAACCGGCAGTTCCAGGTCGTGTTCCACCAGCACCTTCGGGTGGACTTCGCCGATGACGCCCGCAGACTCGCCGTCAAGCACCACTTCTGCAGCGCGGCCGGAGATGAACGTCGGGTGGTCGGTCGGCGGCGTCTCGAGGTCTTTGCCGAAGGCCTTGGCGAGCGTCTGGAGGCGGGCCTTGGCGTCCTCGTAGGAGGCGTCCGTGCGCGCGAGTGCGCCCGCGACCGTGCGGTGTTCGGCGACGCCGGTGTTTTCGGACTCGTCGATCGCGGCGGCGAGGCCGATCTCGGCCAGATCCTGGGGGTAGGCCCGATGGGTGTTGTTCTCCAGGACCATCAGGACCGACGGGAGCGCCCAGGTCCGGAGCATGGTGTAGTCCTCGCTGTAGGGCTGTTCGATGGTGACCGGGTCGCCGGCGCCGAGGACGTCGGTGCCGGGTTCAACTTCCATCCGCTCGTAGTTCTCTTCCTCGTTGATCATGTGGAAGTTGAGCAGGTCCTCGAAGCCGAGGCCGACGAGGGCGTCCCGGGCGGCGTCCTCCAGCCGGGAGCGCTCGTGGCGTCCGCCGACCGTCGAGACGTCGGGGTACTCGGGTTCGAGCGTGTTGAAGCCGTAGGCCCGACCGATGTCGTCGATGACGTCCAGCGGGTGGAGCACGTCGACGCGATACGGCGGGACGTCGAACTCGTAGGAGACAGCGCCGGTCTCCTCGTCCTCCTCGCCGCGGGCGTCCAGCCCCGCGCGCTCGGCGCAGTCCACGACCTCTTCGGGGTCCATCTCGACGCCGAGGATCTGCTCGATTCGCTCGTGGGTGACGGTCTTGGTCTTCGTGGCGAGGTCGGGGCGGACGAACTGCTGGCCGGCGTACTCGCCGGGCGCGTCGGCCGCGTACTCGACGCGGACCTCCTCGACCTGCCCGCCGCGGGCGTCGAGCGCGTAGCAGACGATGTTGAGCATGTGGTCGATTGTCCACTGGTCCGTCCCGGTCATCTCGATGAACAGGTCGCGAGAGCCCGTCGAGACCTCGGTCCGGCGGCCGTTGACCACCGGCGGGAACGAGAACAGGCCGATGGCGTCGTAGATGGCCGGCACGCGGTCGAGATCACTCACGAGGTCGGCGTACTCCTTGCCGATGTGGTGGCCCTCGACTACGTCGCCGGGCGTCATCTCCTGGTCGCCCTCTAGCGGGACGAACGTGTCGCCCTCGGGGTCGATGCCAGTGTAGCGAACGGACTTCCCGCCGCCCTCGACTCCGGCCTCGCCCTTGAGCATCGTGAGATCGTGGACGCCGATGGCGCCCTTGGCACGCTGGCGGCCCATCGTCGCGTGGAGCTTCTCCTGGAGCTGGATGATCGAGTCCAGCGCCTCGTCGTCCATGTCCAGCCCGCGGACGACGGCGGCCGTGACGTAGGGTCGCTCCGGCGGCGTGTCCTCGACTTCGACGACCCACTCGGCGTGGTTCGTCCCGGGCGTGTACACCCCGCGGTCGTCGCCGTACTGGTAGCGCAGCGACCGGGCAACGCCCTCTACGGAGAGCCGGTCGAGTCTGTCGGGGGCGAATTCGAGCTGGAACTCGTCGTCCTCGGTCCAGCCCTCGAACTCCAGCCCGAGGTTGAACAGGTCCGAGCGGAGTTCGTCGTCGTCCTTCTCGTCGTGACCCGTCAAACGGCGGAGCTCGTCGGGGTCGACGTCGACGACGGGCATCAGTACACCACCTCCGTCTCGCGGAGGAGTTCGAGGTCCGCCAGCGTCCCGTGGACGTCGCGGATGTCCTCGAAGCCGTACATGAGCATGAGCAGGCGCTCCAGCGAGAGCCCCCACGCCATCACGTCGGCGTCGACGCCCAGCGGTTCGAGCACCTCGGGCCGGAAGATGCCGCTGTTACCGACCTCGACGATCTCGCCCGTCTCGGGGTGGGTGCCGAACAGCTCGAAGCTCGGCTCCGTGTAGGGGTTGTAGTGGGGCTTGAACTCCAGGTCGGTGATGCCGAACTGCTCGTAGAACTCGGTGAAGGTGCCCATCAGGTCCCTAACTGAGAGATCCTCGGCCAGGACCCACCCCTCGATCTGGAAGAACTCGAGCAGGTGCGTCGGGTCGAGCGTGTCGTTGCGGTACACCTTCTCGACGCTGAAGAACCGCTGCGGTGGCTCCAGGTCGCCGACCTGGTGACCCGACAGATAGCGCATCGAGAGCGAGGTCGTGTGCCCCCGGAGGTCGATGCCCCGGGCGACGTCCTCGTCCCACGGCGAGTGGTAGCCCTCGCCGTCCGGGCCGACGCCCTCCAGGTGGGCCGACTTCACTCGCTCGACCAGGTCCTCGGGGAGTTCGTCGATCTCTTCGGGGTTCGAGAGGGCGAACTGGTCCCAGTGGGTCCGCGCGGGGTGGTCCTGGGGCATGAACAGGCAGTCGTTGATCCAGAACTGCGCGTCGGCGTGGGGGCCCTCCATCTCCTGGAAGCCCATCCCGACGAGGACGTCCTTGACGCGGTTGGCGGTCTGGCGCAGGATGTGTTCCTTGCCGCCCCGGACCTCTCCGGCGTCCGCTTCGACGTTGTACTCGGCGAACTCGACGTCTTCCCACTCGCCGCTGGTCAGCAGTTCCGGCGTCACCTCGCCGACGGTCTCGGCCACCTCGACGCCGGCCATCAGTTCGGTCACGCCGTCGTCGGTCAGCCGGACCGACCGGACCGTCGTCTCGGTCCGCTCGACGAGCCCGCGCCGCTCCAGCTGGTCGAGGGCGTCCGCGTCGGCGTCGTCCGGACGGCCGTCCGCGACGGCTTCCAGCGCGAACATCTCGGGGTCCTCGCCGGGCGTCGCGTCGGGATCGGCGGTTATCTCGCCGCTGTCGATCACGCCGTAGCCCTTGCGAGCGTAGTTCGACAGCGCGATGTCGACTGCGCCACCCTCCAGCCCGGAGGCGCCGATGGCCTCGCCCATCGAGACCGGCCCCTCGTCGGCGCCGGCGTCGACGGCCGCAGTGTAGAGGTCCTGCTCGGGGAGACTCTCGTCGACGTACCGGTCGCCCTCCTCGGTGAGTTCGACGGACTCGACCGTCTCCTCGGAGACGGTGACGAGTCCCTGGTCTTCGAGTTCGAAGGCGGCCCGCGTGGCCGTCTCCGGTTTGAGGTCGGCCTCGGCGGCCACCTCGTCGATGCGCCTGTCCTCGTCCGCGTCGGCGGCCCGGAGGACCGCCGCCTGTGCCTGTGGTAACTTCATGCGATAGTGGTCGTTGTCTGTTGTACCGGTGGTTCGTCAGTTAACGGTTCTTGTTGCTGCGCGTGTCGACGGAGTTCCGTCGAGTAGTAGCGCCCTCCCAGAGCGAGCGGTTTCGTCCGGGGTCGCGTTCCGGCGACCCCGGAGTCCACCACCCGTCAACGGGCGACGAAGAAAAAGCCGAACCCCGGGCGCTGCGGCGGCTGGCGCACGGATCGACCGAACGGGGGTTCGGATGCCATGTGCGAAACGTACGCACAAGGCGAAAAAAGCGTTGCGGAGCACGCCGAGGTGTTCGACGGCCTCATAGTGGTGGTTGTAAGCCCGTACCCGCGTTCGACGCCATCGGCCACGTCGAACGCCGGTGAAAAGTTACAACCACCACTATCAGTCGTCCGACGGCGAGGGACCGGCGAGGGTCTCGTCGTCAAGCCAGCCGTCGGCGTCCGCGCCGTCGTTCTCGTGATAGATGGCCGGGTGGTCGTCGACGGCCAGACTCGGGACAGGCACCGTCTCGAGGGTGCCGCCGGCCGCCGCTGTCGACTGGGCCGACGCGGTCCCATCGGCGGACTGTGCAGACGGCGAATCGTCAGGAGACGGGTCCGGCGCGTCTGTACCCGGCGCGTCTGTGTCCGACGCATCGGTGTCCGGCGCATCGGTGTCCGGCGCGTCTGTACCCGGCGCGTCTGTATCCGACGCATCGGTGTCCAGCGCGTCTGTGCCCGGCGACGGATCTATCGACGCGCCAGTCACCCGCTCCGCCGGGACCAGGTCCGTCGGAGGACTATCGCCGTTCTCGGCGGCTATCGGTTCCGCGGACACCCCGTCGTCCGAATCGGGGTTCGCCGGAGCACCGCTTTCGGGTTCGTCCGGGGTCGCTCCAGTCCCCGACGAGGGGGGCTCGGTTCCGTTCTCCGACGGGGCCGTCGTCTCACTGTTCTCGCGACCGTCCGTCGTCACCTCGGCGCTGGTGAGGCCGCCGGACGAGGGCGACTCGTCCGAATACGAGAGGGGGTCGAGATCAGTTGTGCCGACGCCGCCGATCCGGGAGTCCGTCGGCCGGTAGACGTACGTGACGGCGTCGCCGAGAACGACGAACTCGGCCCGGTCTCGGTCCTCGACGACGCGCGCGTCGGTGTCGATGGCCACGTCGACGAGCCCTTCGAGCGATTCGACCGGGACGAGCGGGTCCGCTCGCGCCGACGCCGGCACGCGTGCGCGCGTTATCCAGTCGTCGAACCGCTCCCGGGTCGCCGCGGCGGCGAGGCGCTCTCGTTCGGCCTGGCTCACCGCGAGCGCGTCGCGGCGCCGGGCGACGGCGATGGCAGCGAGTCCACCGACGCCGGCCACGAACAGCAGCGGCGCGCCGAGTTCCCGGATCACCCCGTAGGAGCGCTGGACGGCGACCTGCTCGGTCGTCCCGTCGGAGTCGGTGAGCACGTCCGGGTCCGGCTCCTCGACGTGGTAGACGCCGACGCCGGGTTCGATGGGAAGGTGGTAGCTGCGAGTCTCCTCGACTGACTGACCGTTGCGGGTGCCCGACACCGTGACGCGCGAGGTGACGTTGACCTCCGTCTGGCCCGGGCTCGCACCCAGCTGGCGTTCGATCCGGCGGGCGCGCTCGGAGAGGGCGGAGACGTCGACCGAGAACGGGACGGTGACCCGGTCGCCCGGCGCGACCGAGTCGACCTGCTCGCGGTTCAGTGGCCGCTCGACGCGCCAGTGCTCGGTCGTACCGTCCCCGTCGAACGACGACACGGAGCGAATTACGGCCACCGTCTCGACGGTCACCGTCAGCGACCCGCCGTCGCTGGCCGCGTACTCGTAGGCGAACCAGCCGTCGAGCGTCGGCGCGACGCGCTGGAAGTACACCGACCGGTTCCGGAGGACGGCCCCGCGCTCGAAGGCGTCGGTGCCGTTGACGACGGTCGCCCGGTGGGAGAACTCGCCGGTGGACTCCCAGTCCGAGACCCCGCGGGTCTCCGTCGTCGTCCCTGGCGCGACGTGGGTCCCGTACGTGACGTAGCCCCCCAGGAGCGCGACGAGAACGAGCGCGGCCACCACGAGCGCCAAGTTGTCGTCGACGAGTATCCTGAGCTGCCGGAGTCGGCGCTCCGTGGCGTCCAGGCGCGGCGCCGTCGCATCGTCGTACGACCCCGTCATCGTTCGAACCCCAGCAACGTGCCTCGCGCCGGGTCACGGCCGCGCGAGCGCGACCGAACTCGCCCGGTGCCGAGCAGCCGCCTGTTCAGCAGGTAGAACGGTCCGGCCAGGAGGGCGTCGACCGCGAGTATCGGGAGCCAGGGATGGATCCCGTAGAGCGCGTCGATGAGCGGCCGGGGGAGTACCGCGAGGTACCGGTGTTCGACGACGTAGTGCCGGTAGTAGCCCGTCTCCGGTGGCGCGGTGAGGGTCACCGAGACGCTCCGGGACTCGCGCGCGGGGACGGCCACCGACGTCGGTTCGACGCTCGCCCGGTCGCTCCGCGAGTCGAAGTACGCGACGACGGGGACGAACCCGCCGTTGCCGACCGGGTAGTCGACAGACTCGCTGGTCCCCTGTTCGATGACGCGCGGGCCCGGCGAGTCGGACTCGGAGCTGACGACGCCGAACTGCTGGGGCCCGGCGGGGACGACCATCGCGGCCGTCGCGGCGACGACGACGAGCGCGGTGAAGGCGGCGGCGTAGAGCCGCGGATCCGTCGGCGTCTCGCGCGTCCGGGTGCGCTCGCGCTCGCCACCGTCGTCCCGCCAGACGCTCACGAGGTAGTAGCCGACCGTCGTCCCGGAGAGGAGGTAGGCGAGTCCCTGCGGCCCGAGCACCGCTCGCGTGCCCAGCAGTCCGGCGACGTGGCGCTGTCCGGTGTCCAGTATCGAGCGCGTCCCGGTGACTGCCGTGCCGAGTCCCGGCAGGACGAGCACGTCGCCGCCCGGTCGCCAGGCGACCGCGACGACCTGTTCGGCCTTCACCGGCGGCTCGTCGCCGTCCTGGTCAGTGAAGGGGTTCGCGTCACCCCTCGTCACGTAGCCCCGGTCGGTCTCCTCGACGACGCGGTGGGTCGTGAGCCCGCCACCGTGCAACTGTTCGGCGCGGAACACCACCACGTCGCCCGTCTCGACTGGCCCGGCGGCGGCCGCCGGGATGGCGACGAACCCGTCACCGGGTTCCAGCGTCGGCTCCATGCTCCCGGTCGTGACGTAACTCAGTAGTATCGGCTGACCGAGCGCCTGCCCCGCGACCATCGCGCCGAGCAGGACGACGGCAGCGACCTCTACGGCGACCCCGAACCCCCGTTCACCACCCATACAGCGCCCTTGCGTTCAAGATGCTAAATAATTAGTGGTGAAATAAAGGAGAGAGATCACGACGGACCGGACCGGCGGCCAGCCAGGTCAGTCCGACTGAAGCGCCGAAATCTCCGCCTCGAGTTCCGCCAGCTTCTCCGCGGGAATCTCCGACTTGTCGTCGTGGTCGTACTCGTCCGATGCCTCGAAGTAGTCGTCGACCGTGGGTGATTCGGAACTCATGGTCAGGCCTCCTCCGCGGTGATCCGCATCTCGTCTTGCAGGCTCACGTCCGGTTCGCCGTCGGACTCCAGCGACAGCGCGACCACGTGGTAGTCCTGGGACTGCCCCGGACTGAGCGTGATCGAGAACGCCGCCGGGACGATGAGGACCAGCAGCAGCGACGTCGGGAACGGGGCCCCGTCCGTCTCGATGAACGCCAGCGGCGTCACCTCCAGGTCGATGTCCTGGGTGCCCTGGTTCTCGACAGTGAAGACGTTCGCGAACGTCGTCAACGCGTTCGCGTTGACGCCCTCGCCGCCGGCGATGCCGTTGCCGATATTCGAGTTGCTGCCCGAGAAGTCGAGTGCGAGGGCGTCGCTACTCGTCGTGTCGGCGTACTGGCCGTTGGGCCCACTGTGGGGCTTGATGCCCAGGTACGCGCTCGCGTCGCCCGCGACGTCGATGGTCACGTCACGACTCGCACCGACCGAACTGAACGCGCCGGTCCCGACCGCTGCGCCACCGCCGGCGAGCGCGCCGAGGCTCAGCACGAATTTGCGTCGTTCCATCCCTGGTCACCCCGTCAGGCCACCGCCTCGACGACGACGGTGTCGAGTAGTTCGTCGCCGTCGCCGACGCCTTCACCGCGCGTGTCGATCTGGAGGCTGACGTAGACGCTCTCGCCGGGACTCAGCGTCACGTCGTTGCCGGAGCCGTCGATCCGGGCCGTCGATCCGTTGCTCTCGTCGTACGGATCGCTCGCACCCTGGGCGTCGTTGGCGAAGAAGCAGACCAGACCGCTGTTGTCACCGGACTTGGCGATGGAGACGTCGACCGACTGGGTCCCCTGGTTCTCGATAACGAACAGGTCGTCGATGCGCGTGAGCGCGTCCGGGTTCACGCCTTCACCGCCGGCCGCGGTGCTGTTGCTCGGATCGAGGGTGATGCCCAGCGTGCCGGAACTCCCGTCGTCGGTGACGTACGGAGCGTTCGGCCCGCCGGCCCCCTCGAGCCGGAGGTACGCGGAGGCGTCCGACGCGACTTCCACGTCGACGTCCCGACTGGCCGTCACGCTCGTGAACGCGCCAGTCCCCATTGCAGCCGCCGAGCCGGCGGCGAGCGATCCCACACCTATCATGAATTTGCGTCGTTGCATTGGTACTCACACCTGATTTCGACCACACCCCCCTGACCCGTACTGACGCGGGCCGTCCGCGATTCGTTTCGCGGGTGAGTGTGCACTTTCGTCGACGACCCCACACCCCATTGTATCGAGCCGCCGGAACGAAGCGGCCCGATCGTATCGGTCGGTCTGAACCGGCGCGCCAGGGCGTATCACCCGGCCTGAAGCGGCCGAAGGACGTGCCAGAACGGACCGCAGGGGGAGTCGTACCAGCGAACTGGTGGCTCTCCGTCCAGTCTTTCACCATCGCGGACCAGTTCCAGCGTCCGACCCGGCCCGACGGCTGTCAGCAGCCGCGGCGAGCGGCGTTTTTCGTACTAACCCCCCAACTTATATTTACAGGATCTATACTGTAATTTGGTGAGGGGTGGTCATGAGTAAATCAGTACAGCCATCGGGTTCGATAGGGATCGAGAGCGGGTCTGAGGGCGTCTCGCACGACCAGGGGTTCGACCTGCTGAGTAACCATCGCAGACGATACGTCCTCTACTATCTCCACGAGCGCGACCAGCGCGCGGAGCTGGGGGAACTCGCCGAGATCGTCGCCGCGTGGGAGAACGAGGTGAGTCTCAGCGAGGTTTCCTCGGCCGACCGGAAACGGGTGTACACCTCGCTCCAGCAGGTTCACCTGCCGCGCATGGACGACCTGGGGGTCGTCGAGTTCGACGACCGCGAGGGAACGGTCCGGCTGGGGCCCGCGTCGGACGACCTCAACGTGTACATGGAGGTCGTCACCGGCGCCGACGTCCCGTGGAGCCAGTTCTACCTCGGGCTGAGCGTCCTCAACGTCGCACTGCTGGCGGCCGCGGGTGCGGACCTCGTCCCCCTGACGGCGTTCCCGGACATCGCCTGGGGCGCGTTCGCGACGACGACGGTCCTCGTCGCCTCGGTCGTCCACACGTACTACAACCGCACCGAGATGCGGCTGGGGTCGACCGAGCGGCCCGCCGAGCTAGACGGATGACCCGACGCCGACCGGTCGCGGTCGTCGCGCTCGCCGTCTCGCTGGTCCTGGTGACGAGCAGCGGCGGGTTCACGACCGCGGCGAGCGAGCGAACCGTCCAGATCGCCTCCGGTGCCGACGACAGCGCCCTGCTGACGGTGGAGTCGGCGGCGCCGGAGCTGCCGAACGGCAACCACAGAGGGGTCGCCCTGCTGACTATCACCAACCGGTTCCCGGCGGCCATCGTCGACGTCGACGCGTCGGTCCGTTCGACCGGGCATCCGTCCCCGCCCCGGCTCACCGGGCACGGCGTCCAGCCGCCGCCGACGCCGGTCGGCATCGGGGAGTCCGTCGCCGTCACTGCCAGCGTGACCTGCGGCGCCAATCCATCCGGAAGCGACCGATTCACGATCCGAGTCGCGGCCGTCACCGCGGGCGGCAGCAGCGTCGAACTGGAACGCACCGTCACCGTCGTCTGCAAGGGCGAGCCGAACCGCGGGGCGAGCGGGCAGAACGGGTCGAAGCCAGAGCGTGGTGCCCGGTCGAACCCCGGCAAAGCGAGTCAGTAAGCGACTGTCGGCAGCGGAAGTCGGAACCGTCGCGAGGTCACTGCCGTTTGCGGTCGGAGTCGAGGTCGATGTCCAGTTCGTCGATCTTCGCTTCCCACTCGTCGCGCTTCTCCTGGTGGTCCTCGAGGAACTGCTCCATCAGTTCGGCCGCCTGCTCCTTGCACCCGCCACAGAGGCGCTCGCCGCCGACGCACTCGTCGTACACCTCCTTGGCGAACTCGTCGTCGTCGCCCGCCAGCAGGTAGGCGTACAGTTCGTACACCGGACACTCGTCTGCCTTCCCGCCCTTCTCGCGCTGTTCCTCGGCCGTCGCCCGGCCACCCGTCGTCGCGGACTTGACCTTGTCGTAGCCGTCCGCGGGGTCGTCGAGCAGGCTGATGTGGGAGGCCGGAATCGAGGAGGACATCTTCCCGCCGGTCAATCCGGTCATGAACCGGTGGTAGATGGACGACGGCGGCAGGAAGCCGTAGCCGCCGTGGTCGAGTTCGACCTCGCGGGCCAGTTCCTCGGCCGCCTCGCGGGAAAGTTCGAAGGAGTCGACGTGCTCGTCGTAGACGCGCTTCTCGCCCTCGACGGCGTCGATGAGCGCCTCGAAGGCGTCCTCGGTGGCGTTGCGGTCGAGAAAGCGCGTCCGCGGACGGAGCGGCTCCTTGCCCGCGTTCTCGAGTTTCTCGACGAGTGAGTCGACGGTTGCGGGGTCGCGGCCCGCCGTCTCGTACTGACCGCGGGCGTCCCGGAGCGCCTCGGCGGCGTCCTCGCAACGCAGGGGGTCAGCGTCGTCGCCTGCGTCGGTGGGTTCGTCCGTGAGGTCCGCGTACAGGTCGTCGAGTATCTCCCGTTCCTCGTCTTCCAGCCCGAAGCCGGCGTAGGCGCGCGTGACGCCGAAGTAGCGCATCCGCGAGGCGAGGTCCCGGGCCAGGCGCATGTGGGGGTCCTGGTCCGGGCCGACGGGGATGACCGTCGGCTTCGGTTCCTCGAGCTGGGGGTAGAGGATGTCGGCCATCTGCGTGACGACGCTCTGCATGTGGGAGATATCGGTCTCGCCGTCGAAGTCGTAGATGGCACCCATCTCGGAGAAGTTCGCCTCGGCGCCGAGTTCGAAGGCCAGGTCCTGGACCTCGCGGTTGTCGGACTGGCGGTACAGCTCGCCGTCCTCGGGGTCGAACCCGAGCGCGAGCAGGCTCAGCAGGTAGTTTCGCGAGTGCTCGTCGATCTCCGACCAGCTGAGGCCGCGGGCGCTGTGGGCCTCCAGGTCGGCGATCAGCGCGTAGGCGTCCCCGCCCTGCTGTTGATGCCAGATTATCTCGTCGAAGACGAGCTTGTGACCGATGTGGGGGTCGCCGGTGGGCATGAACCCCGAGAGGGCGGCGAACTCCTCGCCCTCGCGCATCGCCGTCGCGACCGGTCGGTAGTCGCGGTGGCCGAAGATGACGCCCCGGCGCATCAGGTAGTGGGGATTGGGCACCTCGTCGAGTATCTCGTCGAACTCCTCGATGCCGAACTCGGCGAACAGCTTCCGGTAGTCCGACACCGTCGAGGAGCCCCACGGGTCCAGGGCGACGTCGTCGGCCCCCGCCGCCTCCGTCCCACCGTCAGCAACTGGTTTATGACCGGAACCGTCCCGGTCGGAGTCGTCACGTGTCATCAATTAGGCGATATTCGAACCGACACGCGCAAAAAGCGTTCGTTTTGCCACCCGCTACGGCGTCAGGCGTTCGACGTCGACCCACGAGACGCCGTCGTCGTCGACCAGCGCGAACACCATCGTCTTGCGGACGCCGTGGGCCAGGCGGACGTCCAGCGCCAGGTCGCGCGGTTCGAAGACGTGGTCGGCCGGGAGCACGCGGACGAGCAGTTCGGAGTGACCCAGGTCGTCGACGGACTCGACGTCGGCGTAGGTCCGGAAGTCGGCGCCGAACTTGAAGCCGGTCTTGGGAACCATTCCCTCCTCGCGCAGGCGTTCGTACACGCGCAGGCGACGGTCGAACCGGTCGCCCTCGACCTCCCGGCCGCGCTCGCGGACCGCGTCGGCGCCGCCGTCGACCGAGAGGACGCCCTCGTGGGCGAGCGACGCTGCCTCGACCAGGGAGAGCTGGACCGCGCCGTCGCCCCCGTCCTGGTCGTCCAGCCGCTGGCCGTAGAAGCCGCGTTCGTACAGTTCGGCCGGCGGATCCCAGCACAGCACCCGGTCGGCGAGCAGACTCCCCTGGACCGGTGGAATCTCGCTCGCGCTCGTCCCCGAGACTTCAGGCCGGCCGGTCTGGAGGTAGGTTATCTCGCTCTCCTCGTCGACGACGGCGAGGACGCAGTCGCCGAGCGACTCCGCGGCGACCGATTCGCGCTCGCTGACGACGCGGACGCGGTAGGCCACCTCGTCGTCCCACGGCCCCTTGCCGCGAGGGTACACCTCGAAGTCGACGGGGCGGTCGTCCACGTCGGCCTCGCGGTTCCCTTCGGTCGGCGTCGGCCTCGAAAGGTAGAACCCCCGGTCCCGCAGGTCCTTGTAGACGAAGAAGGCCACCTCGGAGACGGCGGCGGAGGCGAGGAACTCCCCGACATTCATCCCGTCGACGTCGTCGAGGTCGCCCCGGTACAGCAGGTGGGCCGCCTCGACGGGGGCGAGTTCCAGGGCGCCGCCGTCGACCGGCCGGCCGTAGCCGCGGGCGTCGTAGAACCGTTCCCGGGCCTGCTTGCCGGCCCGGACCACGTCCCCCGCGAGCGTCGCGTTCATACCTCGACCCTGCCACCGCGGGACCAAAGCCCCTGTGTTTAGGCGTCGGCCGCGGAGACCGTCTCGCCCTCGCAGGTCGCGTCAAGACAGCGCCGCCCGCTGGCCGTCTCGAACACGGGGAGCCCACAGTCGCACGTTCCGACGACGACGCCGGCGGGGAGCGAGAAGCCGGTGTCGCAGTCGGGGTAGTGCTCACAGCCGACCAGCAGGCCGCCCGTCCGGAGGACCCGGAGGTCGCCGTCACAGGCCGGGCAGTCCCACTCCCGGTCGAAGGCCGCCTTGACCCGCTCGTCGAGGGACTCGCAGTCCCGGTCGAGACACACCTCGAAAGCGCGCCCGCGCTCGGCCCGCAGCGTCGGGAGGCCACAGTCGTCGCAGCGACTGCCGGTGACGGTGGCGTCCGAGGGAAGCCCGTACCGGGAATCGCAGCCGGAACAGGTGACGCCGCCGCTCGACCGGACGAGCGTGCCGGTACAGTCGGGGCAGTCGCCGACCGGGACGCCCGCGCTGGAGGCGGGATAGCGCGCGCTCCCGTGTTCCTCGTGCGTGACGACCCGGAGCAGTTCGTCGCCGTCACGGGCGGTGACGGCGCCGTCCTCGATGGCGACGCTGTCGGCCCGTGTGAGCCACGCCACGGGCTGGTACCCGTCGACGTCGTGGACCAGGACGGTGTTGTCGGGTTTGACCACCACGAGTACGTCGCCGCGTTGCTCGCGTTCGCGGGGTCCCTCGAAGACGGTCGTACAGTCGCCGGCCATCACACGGATTCCGTCGTGCATGGCCCGGGCTGGTCCCGTGTTCGTACTTGAAGGTTCGGAGGGATGGGGTTCGAAAACGGCGTGGAGAGGCGGAGCGTGGAGGGCCGGGCCGTGGAGGGACGACCCGGAGGAGGGCGGGGACGTCAGGGGTCGGACCGTGGAGAGGTGGTCCGCGGTGGCCGGGGAGCCACCAGGTTCCGGACTGCCAGTTCGACCGCGTTCAGGCCTGGTCGCGATTGTAATCGCGACCGAGGAACAGCGCGGCCGCGTTGAGCGCGAGGGCGCCCAGGAGGAGGAAGAGCTCCTGTCCGTCGAGTCCACCGTACATCAGCGCGGGGTAGACGAGCGGGATGAGGACGGCGGCCCAGAAGGCGACCGTCTCGATGGGGCGCAGGGCGATCGTTCGGAGGGTCTGTACGTCGACGGTGGAGGCGGATCGGTCGAAGCCGAATGGGGACGCGATGGACATTGGTGCTCTCTCCTCACTCACTCCTTGGCACGAATACCCCATATAATAGGTCGACCATTGGCGATAATTCGCTTCGTTTCGGGGAACTATACACCCGATACTCACCTTTTACCCACGATCGTTCGAGTTTTTTCACAGCCCCAGAATAGAGTAGACAGTTTATAGGCCATCCTAACGTTGTATCTCTGATGTGGCGTTGGGGAGCGGTCAGAAGTTGTTCGTGGTGGCTAATTGTCGCGACGGTGGCGCTCGAGTGGTGTCTGAACCCACGGTCGGTGTCGAACCAGTTTCCCGTCCGCTCGTGTGCGCGAATCGGTACGTAAACTCCTTGCAGAGAATCGGCCGCAAATCGGGCTGAATTACCGCCCCAGTTATCGGAAGGAAGAATCCGCCGCAAGCGGTTAAATAGCGGTATTGACGACGACGTGTATGAATCTGCAGGTCAAGTTGATCGTTCTGTTGTTGACGATATCGCTGGTACCGCTGTCCGGCGTCGGACTGCTCTCTGCGAACAGCATGGGACAGCTCAACCAGGACGCACAGGCCCAGAGCGGCGACTACCTGCGCGGCGAGATGACGGACCAGCTGAACAACAGCGTCGAGGCGCGCCAGGAAGGGATCCAGAACCAGATCAACCAGCGCGAGGTCGACGTCAGGTCGCTGTCGGAGTCCTCGACGATGGAGAACTACCTCGCCGCCCAGAACGGAGAGATGGCACTGGTCCAGGAGTCGAGTCAGGCCCAGCTGGGACACATATCGCTGCAGATGAACACCGGCATCGACAGTGCCACGCAGATGGTCCTGGAGAAGGAGTACGACGGGCGTTCGTGGAATCAGCTGTCGCCGTCCGAGCAACGACAGGTCGAGCGGGACGTCGAGGCGATGATCGGCGGCACTTCGGGCACGGGAGTCCACTCCAGCGGGACCATGGCCGACACGTTCCAGCCGGGCTACGTCGGTGAGACTGGGTACGCCTACATCACCGATCTGGAGTCGAACATCGTCGTCCACCACAGTCTCGACGAGGGACACAACCTCAAGGAGGACAGCGGCGGGACGCTGGTCGTCTTCGAGGACATCAAGAGCCACGTCCAGTCCGACGAGGCGGTCCGGAACGGCGAGGACTGGGGCATCGCCGAGTACGAGTGGGAGGACACGACCCAGGAGGGGAACCCGGAGATGACGAAGTTCATCGCCTACACCTACTACGAGCCCTTCGACTGGATCGTCGCCCCGAGCGTCTACTACCACGAACTCCAGCAGACCGCCGTCGACGACGCCGAGAGCGAGATGGAGAACTCCTTCGAGCGCTACCTCGAGACGCGGACGGTGACGGTCGGCGACAACGAACGCACCGCCTACGAGGAGATCACGTTCGTCGACGCCGAAGGGTCGGAGATCCTCCACGCGGAGCGGTCCGGCGGCGACGTCACCACGGGGGCCGACGGCTCGCGGACCTACGCCGACCAGGACTGGTTCGTGATGGCGAAAAACGGTGACCGGGGAGAGAGCCACTTCGGCGAGATTCGCACGGAGAACGGCCACGAACAGATGCACGTCGCGACGCCAGTGTACCACAACGGCACCTTCGAGGGCGTCGTGGCCGCCGAGTTCAACTACTCGATCGTCACCGAGACGACGAACCGGGTGACGGTCGGCGAGACCGGCTACCTCTACGTCCTCGACGGCGAGGGTCGGATGGTCAGTCATCCCGAGCGAGCGATGGTCGAACAGCGAACGAACGTCGCGGAGGGCGAGTACGGCGCCGAACTCGGCGAGATCGCCCAGAGCCGGATGCTGGAAGGCGAGTCGGGAATGGCGACGTACACGAAGCAGGTCGAGGGCGAGGAGAACGCGACGCAGTACGTCGGATTCGCACCGCTGGACCTGGGGATGAAGCAGTTCACGCTCGTGGCGACCGTCCCCGAAGAGGACGTCAACGAACCGATCGCGGCGCTGGGGGCGGCGCTCCAGGGCACGACCGACTCGGCGCGGAACTTCATCCTGGGGCTGTTCGCCGTCTCGGCGCTCGTGGTCGGTGTGACCGGCTACGCCGCGGCCAGGTACATCTCGCGGCCTATCGAGCAGATCCGTGACCGCGCGACGGCGATGTCCCGCGGCGAGTTCGACCAGACGGCGGCGATCGACGCGCCCGACGACGAGATCGGCGAGATGGTCGACGCCTTCGAGGCCATGCAGACGAACCTCAATCGACAGGTCGACCAGATCGAGGCCGTGAGCGAGTCCCTGAGCGAGGGGACGCTGGACGACGACATCGAGACGGACCTGCCCGGGAAGTTCGGGGAGATAATGGAGGGGCTCGAAGCCGGCATGAGCCAGCTCGGCGCGAGCTTCGAGGAGATCAGCCGCGCCAGTAGCAACGTCAGTGCGGGGACCCTCGACCAGGATCTGCGCACGGACCTGCCGGGCGACTACGGCGAGGTGATGCGCGAACTCGACGGCGGCCTCCAGCAGCTCTCGGACAGCTTCGACCAGCTCCGGCGCGTGAGTACGGACATGCGGGACGGCCGGCTGGACCAGGACCTCGACACCGACCTCCCCGGCGCGTACGGCGAGGTCATGGCGAACATCGACGAGGGCCTGGACGCCGTCGACGAGAGCATCGCCCGCGTGCAGGACATCGCCCGGGAAGTGAACAGCGCGAGCAACGAGGTCGCCGCCAGCGCGACCGAGATCGAGGCCGCCAGCCAGGAGGTCGCCCAGTCCGTCCAGGAGATCTCCAACGGCTCCGACCAGCAGTCCGAGAACCTCCAGGAGGTCGCCAGCGAGATGAACGACATGTCGGCGACCATCGAGGAGATCGCCTCCTCCTCCGTCGACGTCGCCAACACTGCACAGGAGGCGGCGGCCCGCGCAGAGCGAGGGAGCGACCAGGCCGCCGAGGCCTCGGCGGAGATCAAGGAGATCGAGGACGAGGCCGACGAGGCGGTCGACCAGGTCGCGGACCTGCAGGCCGAGATGGACGAGATCAGCGAGATCGTCGGGATGATCACCGACATCGCCGAGCAGACCAACATGCTCGCGCTCAACGCCTCAATCGAGGCCGCGCGGGCGGGCGAGGCCGGCGAAGGGTTCGCCGTCGTCGCCGACGAGATCAAGTCCCTGGCGAAGGAGGCCGGGGAGGCGACGGAGGAGGTCGAGACCCTCATCACCGAGATCCAGTCCTCGACCGGCGAGACCGTCGACGACATCCAGGGCATGCGCGACCGGGTCCAGAGCGGGGCCGCGACCATCGAGGAGTCCATCGACATGTTCGACGAGGTCGCCGAGGCCGTCGACGAGGCCGAGGGCGGCGTCCAGGAGATCAGCGACGCCACCGACGACCAGGCCGCCACCACCGAGGAGGTCGTGGCGATGGTCGACGAGGTCAGCACCGTCAGCGAGGAGACGGCCGCCGAGGCCAGCAACGTCTCGGCCGCCTCCGAGGAACAGACGAGTTCGCTCACCGGCGTCACGGAGAACGTCCAGTCGGTCGCGGGCCTCGCGGACGACCTGGAGGAACTGGTCGACGAGTTCGAGGTCAGCGGCGACGGCGCGGACGCGACTGGACCAGCGTCGACTGACGTCGACGGACCCGACCCGACCACAGTGGACGACCCGACGGCGGCGGACGACTGAACCGTCGCTACGGCCGGTTCGACGACGCTCTTTTTCTGCGGTGATGGCTGCTTCGGCGAGTGTCTGGTCTCGGTCGCCCCCGGATCGTCGATTTGGCCGGTCAGTCCGACCGCGGCGACCGGTCCGACGGGACGAACGCCAGTTCGTCACCGGTCCGGTAGTGCGCGGCGACCAGTAACGCCGCGTACCCGCCGAACCCGGTGAACCCGGCGCCGAACACGAGCCCCATCAGTGCGACTCGCATCCCGAGATCGATCTCGGTGAGCAAGCCGACTGGTGTGATGGCGAACGCCGGGAGCGAACCGGCGAGCACGAGCTGTCTGAACTCTCTGGCGTCCGGAGTCCCTTCGTCCTCGCCGGGCCACCTCGCCCGGGGAATTCCCCACAGGCTGACGGCCGTCCCGAGGCCGAGAAAGAGCCCGACGGGGAGGGTGAGTATCGGCCCCGCCCCGAGGGGCCACTGCACTGCCACGGCCGCGATGAGGCCGACGATAGAACCTGCGACGAGCGACGAACGACGAGAGGGTGGCACGGGCAGCGCTACACGTGGACGGGTCGTGAAAATTTCGAATGGGTTTCCCTCGGTAAAATCCCGGTTACTCCACGCGGACGGTCCGGTGTTCTTCGACCAGCGGGAGCGGCAGTTCGGGGAAACACACCTCCACGCAGAGGTCGAGTTCGTCGGCGTCGGCGCCGAAGACTGCGACGGGGACGGTGGCCTCGCCGAGGTAGGACGGCTTGGCCGTCATTTCGTGGTCGTTGATAGTGACGCGGATGCCCGCGCGGGCGCTGCCCGCGACGGATTTGACCGTCACCTCGTGGAGTTCCCGTTCGCCTTTGGCGATGGAATCGGGCAGGTCGCCCCACTCGACGACGACAGCGGGGAGTTCGCGGGCGTTCGTGACGATTCGGTCGGCGACGCCCTCGCCCAGGCCCGCCGAGACGAGGCCGGAGACGCCGGCGTCGACGACGTCGGCGGGGGTCCGGTACCCCTCGGCGGCGAGCGTGCTGGCGCGGCCGGGCCCGACGCCGTTGATGGCGGTGAGGCCCACTGCGCTCTCGCTGATGCCGTTCTCGACGCGGGCCTCGACGCGGCGCGCGAGGTTCGCGGCCTTCGGGCCGGCGAAGCGGTCGAGGAAGGAGCGGAACGCCGCGAGCATGCGTAGCGCGTTCTGCTTGATCACCCAGGCGTCGCTCTTGAGTTCGGTGGGCGTGGTGCCCGACATCGAGGAGTGGAGGATGGCGAGCACCTTGCGCGGGCCCGGGTCCAGGTCGTCGGCGCGGGAGCCGAGCACCGCGGCGACGGCGTCCTCCTCGTCGGACCGGGCGCTGACGCTATCGAACTCGGCGGCGGCGGCCACCGCCCGGAGCACGTCGTCTTCCACCAGGTCGACGCCGTCGTCGGCCCGCTCGGCCGTGTCGGCGAAGCCGCGGGCGGTCTCCAGGCGGAGGTAGAACTTCGAGGCGAGGCGTCCGAGGGCGGTGCCCTCCACCGAGAGGTCGTCCATCTCGACGAAGCCGTCGTCGACGAGCGAGCGCAGCGTCTCGCTGACGCGCTCGCGCAGGTCGCTCCCGGCGACGTACTCGTGGGGCGCGCTCTGGGCGCGCTGGTAGTAGAACGTGGTCTCGAGCCAGTCCATCACGTCCTCGACGTCCTGCAGGGTGCCCAGTGCGATCTCGGCGTTGAGATGGGAGTCCATGTCCTCGGCGAGGCGGGACTCGATGTCCTTCCCGTCCCGGAGGAGGTCGCGGTACTTGTCCGCGTCCGAGCGGTCGCAGACGATCCAGGCGTACCCCATGTCGTCGTAGCCCGGCCGGCCGGCCCGGCCGAGCATCTGGAGGACGTCGAGGGGGCTCATGTCCACCTCGCCCTCCAGGGGGTCGTGGAGTTTGGTGTCACGGATGACGACGCAGCGCGCGGGGAGGTTGACGCCCCACGCGAGCGTCGACGTCGAGAAGAGGAGCTGGATCTTCCCCTCCTTGAACCACTGCTCGACGCGGTTCTTGTCCTCACGAGAGAGCCCGGCGTGGTGAAAGCCCACCCCGTCGAGCACGGACTGGCGCAGCGTGTCGTTGTTCAAATCGCTGGCGTCGGTATGGAAATCGTACTCGCCGCGGGCGCCCATCGGGACGTCCCGCTCGACGATCTCGTCGCGGGCCTTCTTCGCCGCCTGGACGGTGTCCTGGCGCGAGGAGACGAAGACGAGGGCCTGGCCCTCCTCGCGGATGTGCGGTTCGGCCAGGTCGAGCGCGCGGTACAGTCGGCGGTACTTGTCGGCGAAGGCGTTCTCGCCGTGGGAGTAGGTCTTGACGTCGGCGTTAAGCGGCACCGGCCGGTAGTCGTCGCCGAACTCGAAGGTGGTCTCGGGCGTGGCGTCGAGCCACGCGGCCACGTCGTCGACGTTGCGCATCGTCGCCGAGAGGGCGACCACGCGCGGGTCACAGAGGCGACGCATCCGAGAGATAGTCACCTCGAGGACCGACCCCCTGCGGTCGGAGTCGAGCAGGTGGACCTCGTCGATGATACAGCAGTCGACGTCGGTGATGAAGCCGTAGCGCCGGGAGTCGTGCTTGCGGGTCGCGGAGTCTGCCTTCTCGGGCGTCATCACGAGGACGTCGGCACGCTCGGCGCGTCGGGGGTTGAGGTCGCGTTCGCCGGTGACGACGTAGACGGAGTAGCCAAGGTCCTCGAAGCGCTCCCACTCGCTCTCCTTCTCGTTGGTCAGCGCTCGGAGCGGGGCGAGAAACAGGGCGGTACCGTCCTGCTCCAGCGTCTCGCAGATCGCGATCTCGGCCAGTGCGGTCTTGCCGCTGGCGGTCGGCGCGCTCACCACCACGTTCTCCGCGGAGTCGGTGAACGCGGGGAGCGCCTCCGTCTGCATCTCGTTGAAGCGGTCGAAGGGAAATGCGTCGGCGTACTCTGGGAGGACGTCCGCCACCGCGACGGTCGTCTCCGTGTCGGCGCGACCAGCCACGTCAGACCGAGAGACCCGGTCGGTGAAAGGCGTTACTATGCCGGGGTGAAAGTGAACGGCCGGGCAGCGGAGTGGGGAGGGAGCGCGCCCCGCGACCCGGCGTTAATCCGCCGCGGCGGCTCCCTCGCCCGCGGCGCGTTCGAGCATCCCGCGCCGGGTCGAGTAGGCGAAGTAGCCCGTCAGCCACAGCGCCGCGGCGACGTTGGAGATGGTCACGGCCCAGAAGACGACGCGGACGTCGGCAGCCAGCAGGTACACCCCGCCGGCGGCGATGGGAACGCGGACCGCCCAGTACTGCACCAGCGTCGACACCATGCTGACCGTCGTGTTGCCGGCGCCGTTGAAACCGGCCTCGACGGCGTACATCGCCCCCAGCGCCCAGTAGCCGTAGGCGAGTATCTGGAGGTACGCGACGGCGAGCGCCAGGTCCGTCCCCGCGAGGTCGGGGACGAACACCCGCGCTATCTCGGCGGGGAAGAGCCACTGGCCGGCCCCGACGACGAGGAGCGCGGCGGCGGCGAACCCGACGCCGAGCCAGGTGGCCCGGCGCGCCCGGAACGGCCGCTCGGCGCCGAGGTTCTGGCCGACGACGCTGGTCGCCGCCTGTGCGAGTCCCTGTGCCGGGACGAACGCGACGGTCGCCACGCGGGAGCCGATGTGGTACGCCGCCAGACCGGCGGCCCCGCCCGCGGCGGAGACGACGGCGACGACGACCAGACGGGCGACCTGCCGGCCGGCGTTCTGGCCGGCGATGGGTGCGCCCACTTCGAGGATCTCGCGTGCGGCCGACAGATCCGGACGGAGTGCCCCAGGCGTCAGCCGAAGGCCGTTCCGGCCCCGGACCGCCAGCGCGACGGCGAAGACGGCGCCGACACCGTAGCCGATCCCCGTCGCCAGCGCCGCGCCGAACAGTTCCAGGCGCGGGAACGGATCCACGCCGAGGATGAGCAGCGGGTCCAGCACGACGTTGACGGCGATGGCGACGAGGTTGACGTACAGCGCGGCCCTGGTGTCGCCCCAGCCGGTGAAGCCGCCCTCGACGGTGTCGCTCACGGCGATGGTGAACAGCGCGAACGCGTAGGCGGTCAGGTAGCTCGTCGCGCCGGCCGCGACGGCCGGGTCGTCCGTCAGCAGGCCGACGACGTCGTCGGCGCCGAACATGACGACGGCGGCGACGGCGACGGCAAGGACGAGCGCGACCGTGGCCCCGGTGAACGGAACCCTGCGCGCGGCGGCCAGGTCGTCGGCGCCGACGCGCTGGGACGTGACGACCTGCGTCCCGGTGAACACCATCACGAACGGCACCAGCAACAGGCCCACGACGACGGCGGCGAGCCCGACCGCGGCCACGGCCGTCCCGCCGAGGCGACCGACCCAGAACAGGTCGACGACCTCCATCGCCACGAGCGCGAAGTTCTGCACCACGAGCGGGCCGGCCAGCACCAGGAGGACCCGTCGGAGCGACCCGCCGACGATCTCCTCGCGCGAGACGTCGAACATCGGTACTACTTGCGACTCTGCCGCGTGTTAAATATTTGTATCGGCACCTGTCGAATAATCGAAGTCCGCCGAGCGGGGGGACGACGTGGCGCTCGTCGCGTTCCGGGGCGACACGAACGTCACCCTCACCAACGCGGCGCTCGCGGTGGCACACACGTTCTACCGCTACGACGACACGACCCAGAGCGAGTGGGCGAGGAGCTGACGGCCGATCGAGAGCGGCGGCAACGTCTTCCCGGAGTAAACGACTCCGGGGTCTGGCCGGGTGGGGTCGGCCTGACGTTTATTGTCACGCGCGTCCGCACACGTCCACGTGACCAACGACTGGGACCCGGAGACGCTGTTCGACGTCCTCGGGAGCGAAGAGGTCCGGCGGATCCTCGCGCTCGCCGACCGCGAGCCGACGTCGGCGGGCGAACTCGCCGATCGGCTCGACGTCTCACAGCCGACGGTCTACCGCCGTCTCGACGCCTGCGAAGCGTACGACCTCGTCGAGCGGGGGACGACGATCGACGACGAGGGGAACCACTACCAGGTGTACGAGACGAACCTGGAGCGGCTCTGCTACGTGGTCGACGACGGCGGCTTCGACGTCCACGTCGAACTCCGTCAGGACGTCGTCGACGGTGACGACGGCGGCTGACCAGCGGGACCGGGAGCTTCACGGCGTGAAAACGCGGCCCTCGTCCCGCTCGCGAGCAGATACGGACGGAACGCCCGTCAGGCGGCGTGGCGGGAACCCGTCCCCGCGCGCTTCCCGTGCGAGGAGCGCGCCCGACTTTGCGGACTGAAGCCGCGCGCGGCTTTTTAGGACCTCAGTCGACTATTTCCGGCGGATACGATGTCCGTGATACAGACCGTCAAATCGGCCGTCGGCCTCGAATCCGACCAGTCGAACTACGAGTGCGTCGAGTGCGGAACCACCTTCGAGAAGGGCATGGATCCGGACTCATACTGGTTCAAATGTCCCGAGTGTGAGACCCGGGAACCGCTCGGCGGCGACCACGAGTGACGCGGCGACCCGAGGCAGGTCGCCCCTCGATAAGCCGATCGTATCGGGACAGGGACGCTCGTCCGTCACTGTGTGGCGAGTTCGTGGCGCGTGGTCGTCGCAACAGCCCGACGTCGTAACACCGCTATAACGAAACGCGTCGGGCGTGTAGATCCACCGATGGATCGGCGTACCTTCCTCGGCACGATGGGGCTGGCAGGAGTCGGCGTCCTCGCCCGGGCCGGCGACGGCGGGTACGACACGATCAGGGTTCCCCAGGACCGGCCGACGGTCCAGGCCGGCGTCGACGCGGCCGCGCCGGGGGACCTGGTGCTGGTGGCGCCGGGCACCTACGACGAGACCGTCTCGGTGACGACGACCGATATCACGCTCCGGGGGCGCGACCGCAACGGGGTGGTCCTCGACGGCGGGTTCCAGCACCAGAACGGCGTCGAGATCGAGGCCGACCGCGTCGCCGTCGAGAACCTCACCGTCAGGCGCTACCGGCGCAACGCCGTCTACTGGTCCGGCGTCGTCGGCTTCCGCGGTAGTTATCTCACCGCCTACAACGACGGCTACTACGGCATCTACGCCTACGACTCCCGCGACGGCCGCTTCGAGTACAGCTACGCCTCCGGCCATCCCGACGCCGGCTTCTACCTCGGACGCCACCACCCCTACGAGGCCGTCGTCTCGGACGTCGTCGCCGAGCACAACGGCATGGGCTACTCCGGGACGAGCACCGGCGCCGACCTGACGATTCGTGACTCCGTCTTCCGGTTCAACATGACCGGCATCGCCCCGAACACGCTCGACCGGACCGACCCGCCCCAGCGCGCCAGCCGCATCGTCGACAACGTCGTCTACGGCAACGACAACCGCGACGCCCCCAGCGTCGCCCACACCTTCCCCACCTTCGGCACCGGTATCGCCCTCTGGGGCGCCTCGGACAACCTCGTCGCGGACAACCTGGTCGACAACCACACGAACTACGGCGTCATCGCCCACCACAACGTCGTCCCGCCGTCGGGGAACACCGTCCGCGGCAACGTCGTCCTCGACTCGGGCCGGGCCGACCTGGCGCTCGGCACGCCTGCGGGTGCGGGGAACGAGTTTTCAGGGAATCAGTTCGACGACAGCAGGCCGCCGGGAATCCAGCGTGACGCGAGCGAGGGTTCCGAGCGGGTGAGCGAGGTGCTAAACGCCCAGCAGCGCGACGTCGACGACGGCGAGTTCCCCGGTGGCGACTATCGGGAGCAACCTGAGCCCGGCCCCCAGCCCACGATGCGCGACCCCCAGGCCGATCCGATTCCCGCGAGCAAAGGCGCGTCGTGGGGTTCCTGAAGGATCGCGGGCGAATTCGTCAGCCGGCCTGGTTGTCGGAGAGCGTCATCGGACCACTGCAACTACTTCCGGAAACAGGATACCGAAAGCCCTCGTGCGGTTCCGGTCCCGGGAGCCACCCTGCGCCCCTCGCCTTCGGCTCCGGTGCTTGGGGGCTCCGGGTTCCCGGAACCGCACTCGCCCTTTCAGTCCTCCAGGGACTGCATTGCTCGCGCCATGAAGGCGCTCGCGATTGACTCCGCCACCCCTCCCCGGTCGCTCGCCGTCCGGCGAGCGACACGCTTCCTGACCGCTCCGCCGTCAGAACGAAGTTCTGACGAGCATCGCCTCGCAGTGCTCGGCTCAACGCAACCGCACGGCCGGGAGCGAGTGGCCGAGCAACGGCGAGGCCCTCGCGACCAGGGGAAGGGCAGGGCTGCGGTGCTGTGTAGCCCCTGGAGGAATGAAAGGGCGAGGTCCGGTCGACGAAGTCCGAACCCGTAAGCACGCGAGGAACGAGCGCGCGCAGCGGGTTCGCACGAGTCGAGCGGGTCGAGGGCTTTCCTTTGTTTGCGGTATCGTCAGTGTCTCCGAAGAGCGGGCCGAGGGCTTTCGAGTTGGTAGCGGTAACTCCACACCACAATCCACCCCATCAACAAACCTATCCAGATCAGAGGACCGCATCCTTTTCATCGCCCGGATCAAACCAAGATCCAATGAGTCAGACCCGAAAGCCCGACTGGCTGAAGATGCGGCCGCCGTCGGGCGAGCGGTTCACGGAGATCAAGCAGTCGCTCCGTGACCGGGACCTCCACACGGTGTGCGAGGAGGCCAACTGCCCCAACATGGGCGAGTGCTGGAGCGGGCGCGACGGGCCGGGGACGGCCACGTTCATGCTGATGGGCGACCGGTGCTCGCGGGGGTGTAACTTCTGCGACGTCGAGACGGGCGGGATGGAGCCCCTCGATCCAGACGAACCCGAGAACGTCGCCGACGCCGTCGCCGACATCGGCCTGGACTACGTCGTCCTCACGTCGGTCGACCGGGACGACCTGGCCGACCAGGGCGCGGGCCACTTCGCCGACACCATCCGGGCGATCAAGGAGCGCGACCCGTCAATCCTCGTCGAGTGTCTCGTCCCGGACTTCCAGGGCGAGGAGCGACTCGTCCGGGAGATTCTGGACGCCGAACCCGACGTGTTCGCACACAACGTCGAGACCGTCGAGCGCCTCCAGTGGCCGGTCCGGGACCGGCGGGCGGGCTACGAGCAGTCACTGTCGGTACTCCGGCAGGCCGAGCGGGAATCGGACGTCTTCACCAAGACCAGTCTGATGCTCGGCGTCGGCGAGTACGCCCACGAGGTGTACCAGACCATGTCTGACCTCCGGGAGGTGGGCGTCGACGTAGTCACTTTCGGCCAGTACCTCCAGCCCTCGCGCTCGCACCTCGACGTGACCGAGTACGTCCACCCCGACGCCTTCGACACCTGGCAACGGGTGGCCGAGGAGGAGTTCGACTTCGCCTACTGCGCCTCTGGCCCGATGGTCCGGTCGTCGTACAAAGCTGGGGAACTGTTCGTGGAAGCGGTGGTGCGCGACGGTGAAGGTGTCGATCAGGCGCGCGAGCGTGCGCGAAGTGTATGAGGTTCCATTCTGTCGTTTAGCCGACCGAGAATCACGATAGGGTCCGGATCAGCGTTCAGACGAGTGCCCCACAGGATTATGTAGCCGGGGAAGAAGTAGCAGCGTACATTGGTTGGGCTGTTAGAAGAACCCCTCTAGATAATATGCCCCTACACCCCCCCAAAAGCAACGCACCTGACGACGCGATCTGGTGGCGGTTCAAAAACCAGTCACGCGTCACTCACCTCTTGGTCGCTCTCGGGGGATTCGCCGTTTGGTTCGGCGTTTACGCGTACTGGCTGGACGGTGTCGCGGGAGATCTCCACTTCGCCGCCGCGGAAAGTCCAGCAGCGATCGTCGCCCGTCAAGAAGCGATTCGAGTCGCCTCCGTCGCCTGCTGGGTCTGGTTCAGCCTCGCCTTCATGGTCGGCAAAGGGGGCCCCTTCCTGAATACGATAATCTACCCAGTGTTGGCACTCGTATTCGGTCCGTTGGTGACTTCATTGGCGGTATCCGGAAGTGTACCGGACACTCTGTATTCGTCCACCAAGTCAGCGATACATCCGATATTCGTCGTCGACGCGATCTCGCTCCTCGTTCTCGGAATGTTTGTTTGCCTCGTCCTCGTCGGGGGCTTTCTCGTAGTCATCCACTTCGTCACTGGAACGGGAGAAGCGTGGGCAGAGAAGCACATGCCCGAGGCGTATCACGAGATCGAACTCGAAAATCCCGAGAAGTGGGAGGACTAGGTAGAGCCGGCGCTCTATCGAACTAGAGAAGCCGAACCGGCTCGTTAGGAGCGCTGATCGGCGGCGAATACGTCCACCCCGACGCCTTCGACACCTGGCAGCGGGTCGCCGAGGAGGAGTTCGACTTCGCCTACTGCGCGTCGGGGCCGATGGTCCGGTCGTCGTACAAAGCTGGGGAACTGTTCGTGGAAGCGGTGGTGCGCGACGGCGAGGACCCGGAAGTCGCTCGCGAGCGGGCGCGGACGGCCGACTGAGGACGCCAGCGGGACTCGACGACGGCCGCAGTCACCTATTTAATCGTTTTGCCGGTCTGCAACCCGGAGCGGGTCGGCTCCTCCCTTTAAGCCACCCGCCACGTAATCGCTGCGTAGATGCCAGAATCGTTCGAGAACGCGTCGCGACGCGGGTTCCTGCGAGGGAGCGCCGCGACGCTCGCCACCGGTTTCGCCGCAGTCGGCGCGGGCTGTAGCGGGCTGCCACCGCTCGGGACGAGAGTCAGATACGGTAGCGTCGACGCACCGGCGGCGGCCGACGCCGCATACCGCGACTGGCTCCCCGCGCCGTCGGCCCTTCCCGAGGAAAACGGCGACGCCGACGGCGTCGAGCCGTGGGTCCACGTCCCGCCGTCGGCCGACGCTCCGGCGTGGGCCAGAACCAGCATCGGCCGGTCCCTCGTCGCGTTCCGGACCGACTACGTCGGCGTCCACGTCGACGACGTCGACGTCGCGCTCACGTTCGGCGACGCGACGGTGCTCCGCGGGCCCGTCGACGAAGCGACCGTCCGCGACGTCGTCGCCGACACGCCCTACGAACCGGTGGGCACCGACGGCGAGTACGACGTCTACGCGCGTCCCGACACGGAGCGGGTCGTCGCCGTGAGCACGGAGGCCGCGGTGTTCGGCAACGGCCCCGCCGCTCGCGAGACTGTCCGGGCGGTCGTCGACGCGGGCCGCGGCGACGTCCCGCGGTACCACGAGCGCGACGCGGACCTGGACGCGCTCGTCGATGGCACCGGCATGCGCCGGTGGGCGTGGCTCTGGCCGGGCGGCGTCGGTGCCAGTTCCGGCGACGACGACCTCCGGACGGACACCGTCGGGTGGGCGAGTTCGTTCGACCACGACGCGGACGGCGCGTACTACGTCCAGACGTGGGTCTTCCCGCCGGAGTACGACCTGACGGCGGGCGCGGTGAAGGAGTCGCTCGATTCGAGGCGCCGGGCAGGGCGGCCGAGTGCGACCGAGGTCAGCGCCGTCGACGTCACGGTCGACGGTCGGGTCGCCACCGTCGAGATGTACCTCTCCCGGGACGTAGTCGAACGGGTCCTGACGGACCGCGACCTCGTGACTCCCCACGTCACCTGGCGGGCGTCGTTCGACGCCGACGCCGACAGGCTGACCGTCCACCACGCGGCGGGCGATCCGGTCCGGACCGACCGGCTGTGGGTCGAAGGGACCGGGCACCAGACTGACGAACCGGTCGCGGTAACCGCGGACGTCGGCGCCCGCCTGGAACCGGGCGAATCGATCACGGTCTCCACCGCCGACGCCGAACCGGACGCCCTCGTCCGGCTCGTCTACCGGAAACCGAACGGACACGCCTCGACCACGCTGTTCGTCTACGACCTGCCATGAGCACAGCACCACGCGCCGCCACGCCTCACCGGTCCGTCCGTCTGGCGGCCACGGAACCGCGCCGTTCGCCGTCCGCCCACCGCTCCGACCCCATACCGACACTTATGCCACCAGCAAGCGACCCGCCGGGCGTGCCCGACGACCCGACGCTCGCGGCCGTCGTCGAACTCCTCGACGACGAGCACGTCCGGCAGATCCTCACGGCCACGAGCGTCGACGCGCTGAGCGCGAAGGAACTGAGCGAGCGCTGCGACGTCTCGCAGGCGACCGTCTACCGGCGCGTCGAGCGTCTGACCGACGCCGGCCTCGTCGACGAGCGGACCCGCCCGCGAGCCGACGGCCACCACGACACCGTCTACGTCGCCGTCCTCGACGAGGTGTCGATCCGGCTCCGGGACGGCGAACTTCAGTTCGACCTCGACAGGCGCGGCGACGACGTCGCCGACCGGCTGACCAGGCTGTGGGAGGGGTTCTGAGATGGCGCCCTTCGACGCGTTCACGACGGTCGAACTCGCGACGACGGCCGCCGCCGCGGCCACTGCCCTGGTCGGCCTCTACATCGGCTACCAGGCCTACCGTGGGCTCCGCCGCCACGATAGCGCCCCGATGCGCTACCTCTCCATCGGGATGGTGCTGCTGTTCGGCGTCACCTACGCGACGGCCTTCGCGGGCAACGCGCTGTTGCAGGTCGGGGCGTTCCCCCTCGTCTACCAGGGATATTTCCGGCTGGTGGTGCGATTGATCCAGCTCTCTGGGCTGCTCTGTATCGCGTACTCGCTTTATCTCACGCGGGCGGACGCGCGACCCGCTGACCGTACCGTAGAGGCAGACGACTGAGCGCGATCGGGACTGCTCGGGTGCCAGTGCAGTCCACGAGGCCGACGAGCGCGACTGTTCGTTCGTCAACTCTCGACGCGAAAATACGTCCACTTTTGATCGAATCTGCGCAGGGATTCGGGAGTATAGCACCTGTACCCGCGAAAACCCTAAACGTCGCGGGAGACAATACCACACCCATGTCACGCCATGGCAGGTGTTCTTCGCCGTGAGTATTCTCCAGCGCGACCCGACCGACCAGGTACAGGTCCTCGCCGAGGACGGGTCGGTCCGCGAGGGCGCCACCGTGCCCGACCTCTCCGACGACGAGTTCGTGGCGATGTATCGCGAACTCAAGCTGGCGCGGCACTTCGACCAGCGGGCGGTGAGCCTCCAGCGCCAGGGTCGAATGGGCACCTATCCGCCGATGGCCGGCCAGGAGGGCGCCCAGGTCGGGAGTGCGATGGCGCTCGAAAAGGAGGACTGGCTCTTTCCGAGCTATCGCGAACACGCCGCCCTCCACGTCCACGGCTGGCCGCTGGACCAGGTCCTGCTGTACTGGATGGGCAACGAGGCCGGCAACGACCCGCCTGAGGGCGTCGCCGCGTTCACGCTCTCGGTCCCGATAGCGACCCAGATCCCCCACGCGACGGGGTGGGCCTGGGCCGCCAAATTGCAGGGGGACGACGCGGTGGTCGCGGCGTACTTCGGCGACGGCGCCACCTCGGAGGGCGACTTCCACGAGGGGCTGAACTTCGCGGGCGTCTTCGACGTCCCCGCCGTCTTCCTCTGTAACAACAACCAGTGGGCCATCTCGGTGCCCCGGGAACGCCAGACAGCGAGCGCGACGCTGGCCCAGAAGGCCGCGGCCTACGGCTTCGAGGGCGTCCAGGTCGACGGGATGGACCCGCTCGCCGTCTATCAGGTGACGAAGGAGGCCGTCGACAAAGCCCGCGACCCCGACGAGGGCGAGCGCCGACCCACCCTGATCGAGGCCGTTCAGTACCGCTTCGGCGCCCACACCACCGCCGACGACCCGAGTGTCTACCGCGACGAGGACGAGGTCGAGGAGTGGCGGCGAAAGGACCCCATCCCGCGCCTGGAGGGATTCCTGCGCGACCGGGGCCTGCTCGACGACGAACGCATCGAAGCCATCGAGGAGTCGATTTCCCAGGAGGTGGCCGACGCCATCGACGAAGCGGAGTCCCACGCCCGGCCCTCGCCCGAGGAGATGTTCGCCGCCGTCTACGCGGAGATGCCCCAGCGCCTGGCCGAACAGCTGGACTATCTCCAGGGGTTGCGCGAGCGCCACGGCGACGAGACGCTCCTGGAGGGGTAACATGAGCACGCAACAGTCCGCCACCCAGAACCTGACGCTCGTCCAGGCCGTGCGCGACGGCCTCTACGGCGAACTCGAACGCGACGACGACGTCGTCGTCATCGGCGAGGACGTCGGCGAGAACGGCGGCGTCTTCCGGGCGACCCAGGGCCTCTACGACGAGTTCGGCCCCGACCGGGTGATCGACACCCCCCTCGCGGAGTCGGGCATCGTCGGCGCCGCCGTCGGCATGGCCGCCTACGGGTTGCGTCCCGTCCCGGAGATCCAGTTCTCCGGCTTCGCCTACCCCGCGTTCGACCAGATCGTGAGCCACGCCGCTCGACTGCGCTCGCGGAGCAGAGGCCGGTTTGCCTGTTCGATGACGCTCCGGATGCCCTACGGCGGCGGCATCCGCGCCCCCGAACACCACTCCGAGTCCAAGGAGGCGTTCTACGCGCACGAACCCGGACTGAAGGTCGTGATACCCTCGACACCCCGCGACGCGAAGGGGCTGCTCGCCGCGTCGATACGGGATCCGGACCCGGTGATCTTCATGGAGCCAAAACTCATCTACCGGGCCTTCCGCGACACAGTCCCCGACGATGACTTCACCGTCCCGCTCGGCGAGGCGAACGTCCGCCGCGAGGGGTCGGACGTCTCGGTGTTCACCTGGGGCGCGATGTGCCGACCGACCATCGAGGCCGCCGAAGACCTCGCCGAGGACGGCATCGACTGCGAGGTCGTGGATCTGCGGACGCTGAAGCCGATGGACACCGACGCCATCGTCGAATCATTCGAGAAGACCGGGCGCGCCGTCGTCGTCCACGAGGCGCCGAAAACTGGTGGATTAGCCGGCGAAATTATCGCAACGATTCAGGAGGAGGCGCTGCTCTACCAGGAGGCGCCCATCGGTCGAGTCACCGGCTTCGACACGCCGTTCCCGCTATACGCGCTGGAGGACTTCTATCTGCCCGAACCCGCCCGCATCGCCGACGGGATCCTGGACGCCGTGGAGTTTTGAGTCGGTTGTTTCGAGTCGTCGGTTTTGCGTAAAGGGGTGTTCGATTGCGGGAATTGGAACGAAAACACTCTGAAAGCCCTCGGCCAACTTTTCGGAGCTGCTGTCGATACCGCAAACAAGGGAAAGCCCTCGGTGCGCTCACCTCGCGCGGCTCGCTGTCGTCCGAAAATCGGAGATTTTCGTGATGACGAGAGAGCTTCGCTCTCTCGAACCACGCTCCTCGCTTCGCTCCGGTGCTTGCGTCGCCGTGCTTCGGCCAGCGCACCTCGCCCTTTCAATCCTCCAGGTCAGCACAGCCCCGCAACCCTGCCCTCCCCCTGGTCGCGCAGCCCTCACGTTCGTTCGGGCACGCGCTCCCGGCCAGACGGTTGCTGAGCGGTCAGGACGCGTGTCGCGCCGCCAGGCGCGACCGGGGAGGAGTGGTGGAGTCATCCGCGAGCGCGTGCCGGAGGCCGCGCGAGCAACGCGGTGCCTGGTGGACTGAAAGGGCGAGGCGTGGTCGACGAAGCACGGACCCGCAAGCACTGGAACGGAGTGAAGCGCGCAGCGTGGTCCGCGCGAGTCGAACGCGCCGAGGGCTTTCGGGATGTTGTTGGCCCAGGCATCGACTCCAGAGAGCGGGCCGAGGGCTTTCCTTTGTTTGCGGTATCGCCGTCGATTGATAGAGAGTCGTTTCCATCAGCACTCGCCCACCAGCCACTAACAGCATTTCCCACCAATCAGAATCACCCCGCAGCCGTAGCTAGCAGTTTTTATCCGGCGGGGCACCGAGGTTCACGGCATGTTCGAGTTCAAGCTGCCGGACCTCGGCGAGGGCGTCGCCGAGGGAGAGATTCTGGCCTGGCACGTCGCGCCGGGCGACGCCGTGGCCGAGGACGACGTGCTCGCGGAGGTGGAGACGGACAAGGCCGCCGTCGACGTCCCCTCCCCGGTCGACGGGGTCGTCGAGGAACTGCGGTACGACGAGGGCGACGTCGTCGAAGTCGGCGAGGTAATCGTCACCATCGGCGAGGATGGCGAGGGCGAGCGGAGCGAGCCCTCGGAACCGGCGAGCGGTGAAACCGCGAGCGGCGCCCAGGCCACCGAAGCCGACGAGAGCGAGACCACCGAATCGACGGCGAGCGGCGAGAGCGGTGGGGAGACGGCCACCGCCGAGACCGAGGTGACCGGCGACGCGGTCCAGAGCGCGAAGGGCGGGCGCGTGTTCGCACCGCCGAACGTCCGCCGACTCGCCCGGGAACTCGGCGTCGATATCACCACCGTCGCCGGCAGCGGGCCGAGCGGGCGCGTCTCGGAAGTTGACGTCCGCGCGGCCGCAGAAGCGGGCGAGCAGGAAGCGTCCGACGAACGAGAGGACGAGGCTGACGAGAGTGAGGACGACGGGACACAGCTCAAGTCCGCCGTCAGTCGCGTCGGCGAAGACGATGGCGGCGAGACCGACGAAGACGCGGAGGAGGACAGCCAGCTCAAGTCGGCCGTACGCAGAGTTGGCAGTGACGAGTCCGACGACGCGGACGCCGAGGCTGCCGGTGGCGACCAGACCGAAGATCCGGCCGTCAGGTCCGCCGTGAAGAAGGTCGGCGCCAGCGACGGCGACGCCGCACGGGACCAGACCCTCGCGACGCCGGCGACCCGCAAGGTGGCCCGGGAACTCGGCGTCGACGTCGATTCGGTTCCCACGGACGAGACGCGCGACGGCGAGGCGTACGTCACCGAGGAAGCGGTACGGTCCTACGCCGAGCGACGCCACGCTGCCCTGGCCGGCCGTCCGGCAGAAGGAGCGGAGACGCCGGACGAGACCGCCGGCGACGCGAGCGTGAGCGACGCGGCGCGCGAGCAGCGACGCCAGGCGGTCGACGGGGAGAGTGCGACGGAGAGCCAGACGGAACGCGCGCCGGAAACGCCGCCGCAGCCGACCGACGAGCCGGCGGAGAAGGTGGTCGACGCGCCGCGCCCCACCCGCCGGGAGCCCTACCGCGGCGTCCGCCGAACAATCGGCGAGCAGATGCAGCGCTCGCGCCGCGAGATTCCCCACGCGACCCACCACGACATGGCCGAGGTGAGCGCACTGGTCGACGCCCGCGAGCGGCTCAAACCGCTGGCGGAGGAACGCGGCGTGAAGCTGACCTACCTGCCGTTCGTGCTGAAGTCCGTCGCCGCGGCGCTCCGGGAGCACCCGATCCTCAACACCGAACTCGACGAGGAGGCCGAGGAGATCGTCTACAAGGAGTACTACGATATCGGTGTCGCGACGGCGACGGACGCCGGACTGATGGTCCCCGTCGTCCGCGACGTCGACGACAAGCGCATCCTGGAGGTCGCCGCGGAGGTGAACGACCTCGTCGAGCGGGCCCGCGACCGCTCCATCGAGCGCGCGGAGATGCAGGACGGCACCTTCACCGTCACCAACTTCGGCGCCATCGGCGGCGAGTTCGCCGACCCCATCATCAACGCGCCCCAGACCGCCATTCTCGGCATCGGCGCGCTGAAAGAGCGAGCAGTGGCAGAAGACGGCGAGGTCGTCGCGAAACAGACCCTCCCGCTCTCGCTGGCCATCGACCACCGCGTCGTCGACGGCGCCGACGCCGCGCGGTTCGTCAACACCGTCAAGGAGTACCTCTCGGACCCGACGCTGCTGTTGTTGGAGTGAGTCGGCGAGGCGGGCCAGAAGCACGCCCCGATATCGTTTTACCCCCGCGAGAACCACGCCAACAACGTGCGTAGTAAATCACTGAACGGCACCTGGGAGTTCCGCCGGGTCGGCGACGACCGGTGGCTCGACGGCGCGGTCCCCGGCGGCGTCTACACCGACCTGCGCGACGCGGGCGAGATCCCCGACCCGTTCTACGGGGACAACGAACTCGACGTCCAGTGGGTCGGCGAGTCCGACTGGGAGTACCGCCGGACGGTCGACGTCGGGGCGGACCTCCTCGACCACGAACGCGTCCTGCTGCGCTGTGACGGCCTGGACACGGTGGCGACGGTCCTCGTCAACGGCGAGGAGGTGGGGAGCTCGGTCAACATGCACGTCGGCCACGCGTTCGACGTCGCCGACGCGCTCGTCGCTGGCGAGAACGAGGTGGTCGTCCGCTTCCGCTCGCCCGTCGAGTACGGCGTCGAGCAGGCTGAGGAATATCCCTACGAGGTGCCCTGCACGCGCTACCCCGTCGACCAGCCCGGGCGGCCGTTCGTCCGGAAGGCGCAGTGCCACTTCGGCTGGGACTGGGGCCCCTGCCTGCCGACGATGGGCATCTACCGCGACGTCTCGCTCGAAGCGTACTCCAGCCCGCGGATCCAGTACGTCAAGACCGAGCAGGACCACGGCGGCGATGGCGATGGCATCGACCTGACCGTTCGCGTGGGAATCGACGCGCCCCGCGCCGGCGAGTACGAGCTCGCTGCGACCCTCCCGAACGCCGACGCCGCGGCCGGGGTGACCGCGCCGGTCTCCCTGGCAGCCGGCGAACAGGAACTCGAACTCACCGTCCCCGTCGCGGCGTACGACCTGTGGTGGCCCAGCGGCCTGGGCGACCAGCCGCTGTACGACCTCGAAGTCGAGATTACCGACGAGGATGGCGGGGACAGCCACACCCACACCGACCGGATCGGCTTTCGCGAGATCGAACTCGTCGTCGAACCCGACGCGGCGGGGACCGCCTTCTATTTCGAGGTCAACGGCGAACCGGTGTTCGCGAAGGGGGCAAACACCGTCCCGGTGTCGCCCTTCTACGGCGACGTCACCGCGGAGCGCTACGAGCACCTGGTCCGCAGCGCAGCCGACGCGAACATGAACATGCTCCGGGTCTGGGGCGGCGGGTACTACGAGGACGAGGCGTTCTACGACCTGTGTGACGAGTACGGGCTCCTCGTCTGGCAGGACTTCATGTTCTCGTGTTCGCTCCACCCCGCCGACGAGGACTTCCTCGACAGCGTCGAAGCCGAGGTCCGCCACCAGGTCCGCCGGCTGGCCAGCCATCCCTCGCTCGCCCTGTGGTGCGGGAACAACGAGAACGAGGTGGCCCTGTACGAGTGGTTCGCCGACCACGAGCACCACGCCGAGCACGTCAAGGACTACCGGGCACTGTACGAGGGAACGGTCGGCCCGACCTGCCGCGAGGAGGACCCCTCGCGGACGTACTGGCCCGGGTCGCCCTCCAGCGGTCCGGGAACCGACGACCCGGACGTCTTCGGGTCCGGCGACGTCCACTACTGGGACGTCTGGCACGCCGGCGAACCCTTCGAGGACTACCTCGCCACCGAACCCCGGTTCGTCTCGGAGTTCGGCTACCAGTCGTTCCCGTCGACGGACTCGCTCCGGACGGTTATCGAGGAGGAAGATTTCAACCCGACCTCGCCGATGATGGAGCACCACCAGCGCAACCCCGGCGGGAACACCACGATCCTCACCCGGATGGCCGAGCAGTTTCGGCTCCCCTTCGACTTCACCGACTTCGTCTACCTCTCGCAGGTCCAGCAGGGACTGGCGATGCAGACTGCCATCGAGCACTGGCGCCGGCGCAAGCCCGAGACCATGGGCACGCTGTACTGGCAACTCAACGTCCTCTGGCCCGTCGCCTCCTGGGCCTCCATCGAGTACGACGGCAAGTGGAAGGCCCAGCAGTACATGGCCCGCCGGCAGTACGCGCCCGTGCTGGTCTCCTTCGACCCGGGATTCGAGGGCGCCAGCGGTGCGGAGAACGCCCAGGCCGAGGACCCCGACGCGACGGAGTGGGGCGACGTCCAGTCCCAGACGCTGTGGATCACCAGCGACGTGCCCGAACCGCTGGACGGACAGGTCGACCTGGCAGTCGTCCACCTCACGGACGGCCGACTCGTCCACGAGGAGGCGGTCGAACTCGACCTCGGTCCGAACGCCAGCGAGGAACTGGCGACCGTCGACCGCGCCGACCTCCCCGACGGCGTGGACGTCAACGAGGTCATGGTGCGCGCAACCTACAGCGGGCCGGAGGAGTCCTACCCCGCCACCGCCTTCTTCGAGGACTACAAGGCCCTCGACCTGCCCGATCCCGAGCTATCGGTCGAAATCGACGGCGCCGACGTCACCGTCGCCAGCGACCGGGCCGCGCTGTTCGTCGAACTCGACGTCGGCACGCTGTCGGGCGCCTTCTCGGACGACTTCTTCCACCTCGCACCGGGCGAGGAGCGGACGGTGACGTTCGACTCCTACGACGGAAAGCGCGAGGCCGTGGTCGAAGCTGCGATCGAGGACGAACTGGAGGTACGGCACCTCCGCGGGACGTACTAGCTCGACGTCAGGGTTCGAACCCCCGCGACGACACCGACCACTTCGTTCATTCCGACCCCCCGGATCCCCAAGATTTTCAGTCGGGTTATCCGACGGTCCGTACGTGACAGAGCCCTCCACTGCCATCCTCGCGGATGGCCTCACGAAGCGATACGGTTCGACGACGGCCGTCGACGACCTCGACCTGGCCGTCGAGTCGGGCGTCGTCTACGGCTTCCTCGGACCGAACGGCGCCGGGAAGACCACGACGATGCGCATGCTCACCGGCCTCGTCGAACCGACCGGCGGCGCGGCCAGCGTCGGCGGCACGCCCTGCACGAACCGGCGGGATCTCGTCGACAGGGTCGGCCTGCTCCCGGAGAAACCGCCGCTGTACGACGAGCTGACCGGGCGCGAACAGTTGCAGTTCGCCGCCGACCTCCGGAACGTCCGCTGGGAGACCGTCTCCGACCGAGCGCTGGAGCTGTGCGAGGCGCTGGACCTTGCCGAAGACCTGGACCGCCGGATAGAGGGGTACTCGAAGGGAATGGCCCAGAAGACGGCGTTCGTCCAGGCCGTCCAGCACGACCCCGCCGTCGTCTTCCTCGACGAACCGACCTCCGGGCTGGACCCGCGAGCGGCCAGGACGCTCCGTTCGCAGATCCTCGACATCGCGGCGAGCGACGCGACGGTGTTCCTCTCGACCCACATTCTCCCCGTCGTCGAGGAGATCGCCGACGAGGTGGGCGTACTCCACGACGGCCACCTCGTCGCCGAGGGCGCCCCCGACGAACTCACCGCCGCCGCACAGGGCGGTGCCAACGACGCCGACCTGGAGGACGCCTTCCTCGAACTGACGAACGAACCGGACGCGGCGCTGGGCCGATGAGCGACGGCCCGGCCGACGGACGGGGATCGGGCGGACGGTCGACGGGCGGTCGGCCGACGGACGGTCAGCCGACCGACGGTCGCCCGGGCTCGCGGCCCGCGACGTGGCGGTCGCGGATCCGGAACGACGTCCGCGACGCCCGCGTGCTCGCCCGGACCGAACTGCGCTGTCGGGTGCGAGACGTCCGCGGGAGTGCGCGGAAACTCCTCTCGGTCGCCTTCATGGCCTTCGCGTTCGGCGTCTTCTTCCCCCTCGTGCTGTGGGGCGTGGCGACCGGGTTCGGACGGGCGCTGGCGAGCGGAAGCCCGCCGCTCGGAACCGCGGGCGTCGCCTTCGGCGGTATCGCCGTCCTCGGCCTGTACGTCGGTGGTGCCAGCGGGTTCAACCAGGAGGCCGCCGGAGCCGTCGGCCCGCTCGTCAGGACCTCGATCTCGCCGACGGCGATGTCGCTGGGACGCCTCGGGAGCGAGTCGATCCAGGCGACGGCGGTCGGCGTACCGACGGCGGTCGCGTTACTCCTCGAAGTGGCGGTCGGTGCGAGGGGACCGGTGGCGCCCGCCCTGCTCGCCGTCGCGTCGCTGCCGGTGTTCCTCGCCGCGCTCGCCGTCGGTCGCCTCCTCGGCGACGCGATCCGATACGCGAGCGAGGTCCTCCGGGTGTCGCTGTGGACGAAGGTGCTGGTCTTCCTCGCCGTCACGGTCGTCGGGTACGTCGGCAGCTACCGGTTCGTCTACGCCGGGCTGGACGAGACCGGTGGACTCGCAGGGGCCCTCCCACCGGCGTTCCTCCCCGGAGCGCCGCTCCAGGCCTACGCCGGCGTGGCCTTCGCCCCGCTCGGTGCGGACCCGCGACCGCTCGGGGGCCTCGTCGCCGCACTCTTGCTCGCCGCCGTCCCGCTCGGCTTCGCCGCCGCGGTGCGGTGGGAGACCCACTTGCTCCTGCGTGAGTCGCCGGGCGACGAGGAGCAGACCAGCGGGAGCCGCGGCGTGCCGTGGCCGTTCACCGCAACCCCCTCGGCGAGGGTAGCCTGGCGGTACCTGCTGCGCACCCGTCGGGACCCACGGATGCTCGCCCACCTCGGCCCGTTGCTGTTCGGGATGCTCGGCATGGGCGCGAGCGTCTTCCGGAACCCCGGGTCGCTGCTCACCGTCGGTCCGCCGGCGGCCACCATCGCCGGCGCGACGGTGGCCGGCGCCGCGTACTGCATGAACCCGCTGGGCGACGACCGCGACCAGTTGCCGCTGCTGCTCACTAGCACCCGGTCAGTCGCGGTGTTGCTCCGTGGCCGAGTGCTGGCCGGCCTGGTCCTCGGACTCCTCCTCGCCGTCGGGGTGGGAACGCCGCTGAGTATCGCCTCCACGTCGGTGGTCTCGACGCTCGCCCTCGCCGGCTTCGCCGTCGTCCTCTCGCTGGCCGGCGCCGGGACGGCGCTCGGAATCGGCGCCGTCCTCCCGCGGTTCGAGCGCCGCGAGTACATGAGCGTCGAACGGGCCCACCCCTCGACGATCGCCCTGATCTGCTACCTGTTCGGCGGGCTGTTCGTCGGCGGAATCGGCGTCTTCATGGTCGCCTGGAGCGTCGACGCGCACTCGCTCCTCCTGCCTGCCATCGCCTGGACGGTCTACCTTGCCGTCCTCGCACTCTTCGGTGGCGGCGGCTACGTCGCCGCCGTCCGGAAGTTCGACCGGTTGACGCTGGACGAGACGTAGGCGGAACGCGAGGTGGGACGGGGTCGAATCAGTCTCGCATCACACTCCGACGGTCCCCGTTCGAGCGCCGGGCGCCAGTACGACCCCACGGACGACGTACGGATCGCCGGGACGACTGCAACGACGGACGACCCGTCGAGGACCCGCCAACCGAATCCGAGACCCACAAAACCTTTCAGATCGGTTCTCACACGTTGGATCGACACAGATGGTCCCCCACACGCGACGACGCTTCCTCCACGTAGCGGCCGCTGCGGCGGGCGGGTTCGCCGGCTGCAGCCAGTTCGCCGAGGACTCGGCCCAGTCCACGCGGACGGCGACCGAAGGCACCAGACCGGACCCGTCGGCGAGCAACACGGCGACGGACCCGCCGACGCTGCTGGTTCGCGCCGACACGGCGTGGCCGCCCGTTCGCCTCGACGACCCCGACCGGGAGAGTCCCGAGACGCCCGAGCGCGACCACATCTCGGGTCGGATCACGAACGAAGTGATCGGTAGTCAGTCGCGGGCCGATCAGCTCACCGTGACCGACGGCGTCACCGCGGGCGGGGTCGGCGAACGCGAAGAGACCGACGTGAACGGAAACGGCGGGGCCGACGCCGCCGAGGCGGTGTCGGCGTTCGTCGCGGAGACCGACTTCGACAGCGAGACGATCTACCTCCAGAGCACGCGCGTCCGCGAGTGCTTCCGGTTGCAACTCTGCCACGTGTCCTGGCAGTCCGACTCCGTCGACACCGACTACACCCAGCAGCTCCGCCCGTACGACGAGCGCTGCGAGGCCGACACACACGTCTACGAGTCGCGGCTCATCCGACTCCCCGTCGCCCTCGACGAGGAGTCGGTCAACTCGTACAGCACTGGCATCGGCGGCAGCGGCCGCTGTGACCCCAACGGACGGGCTCGCGCCGAGGTGTCGAGCGGCGACGGCGAAATCACCGAGACTGCGCCAGCGACCACGGGAACCGCTACGGCGACCACCGAGACACCTCACCAGACCACCAGCGGGGGTGAGCTGTAATGGGAGACGGATCCCCCACGCGGCGCGGCTTCCTGGCCGCCGCCGGAACGACGCTGCTGGCGGGCTGCGGGAGTCTGGATCAGCTGGACGGGGGCGACCCGGAGACCGTCTACGCACACGAACTCCCCCAGGCCGCCGAGGACGGCGAGGCGGAACCGATCCTCGTCGAGGACGTTCCCGCCGATATCGAACGAACGGCGCTGGACGACAGACGCGGGCGCGTGACCGAACTGCTCGATACGCTCCCGATGGCGTTCGGCCCGGCGGACGTCCCGAACGGCCACGTCCGGGAGCGACTCGTGGGCGCGGCCGAGGACGCGACGAAGTACGTCGACGACGCCCGGACGGCGAAGACCCGGCTCTCGGCGCTCCAGTCGCTCCGGGAGGCTCGTTGTGAAGCGCGCTACGCCGCCGCCGGGTGGGCGTTCGTCGCGGACGACCTGACAGCGGAGGAGGTGCAGGCCGACCACCGGGCGGCCGTCGACGACGCCGAATCGCTGGAATCAGAGCACGAGTATCTCGGAAGCGACCTGGTCGACGCCGCGTTGGTCCACGCCCGCATCGAGCGGAACCTCCGGCTCGTGCTGGACGACGAGCCCCCGTCGATTTACGCGCGGAAGAGTCCGCTACTGACCGTCGCCGAGTGGGGCGAGCACGCGGAGTCGGCGCGGGCTCGCGTCGACGACAGTGAGTACCTCTACGATCGGTTCACGTCGTCGCTGCCCGACGACGCCGGAACGGTCGAGGAGACGCTCGACGCAGCGGCAGAATCGGTCGCCGCCGACCTCCGGGAGCGTCGCGACGAACTGCCTCCCGAGCCGACCGAGGACGACTACGACCTCGTCGACCGGCTGCGGTACCGCCTGCGAGACGAGGCCGAGGAGAGCCCGGAGCGCGTCACCGAGGCGCAGGGCCCGGCCAGCGCCGTGCTGGCCGCGACCGAGGGACTCGTCGAGGTTGGGGCGTTCGGCCGGTTCCAGGAGCGGGTCGACGACGGCGAGACGTTCGGCGCCGAGGAGACGGCGGACGTGCACGAGGGCCGCAACGAGGCGCTCGACGCCATCCGGACGGCGCTGTCGGAGAGCCCGCGACCGGCGCTCGCTCGCCCGGTCCTCGCGGACGCGGCGATGACCGTCGCCTGGGCCGACGAGTCGCTCGGCCGGTTCCACGGCGAGGTGGGTCTCAGGCGCCTCGACGACCCGGTGCAGAAGTACACCACTGCGACGCTGCGGGCCAGGAGCGTCCCGGACGCCGTCGAGCAGGTCGTCGACGCGCTGGGCGGGTAGCCGGAGTCACAGACTGTTGTGGAGGCGTTTCGTACGGAGATTTATGTTGGCGTAGTACCATCGTATTACCATGGAGTACGCGAGCGTGAGCGTCAAGTTCCCGGTTGAACTCGACGCCGAGATCGAGCGATTTCTCGACGAAACGGGACTCTACACCAACAAGAGCGAGTTCATCAAGGAGGCCTGTCGGTCGCATCTACAGGAGCTCAACGACGACACGGCGATCACCGCCCTTCGACTGGAACAGCTACTCGCCCGGGCCGAACAGAACCGTCAATCCGATGCCGAGATCGAATCCGAACTCGCGGCACTCGGCGAGAAGGTCGATCCGGACGACCTCGAACGGGCGGTCGAGAGCGCACGCACGGAGACGGCCGACGAAGTCTACGGACGCGACGCGTGAAGATCCTCGATACGAACCTATGGGTGTTCGGGACGCTGGGGACGAACGAGCGGGCGCGCAAGCTCCTGTCCGCGATCGAGAGCGGCGAAACCGTCTCCGCTATCAACGCCTACATGGTCCAGGAAGCGCTCTCCGCGTTCGACCGGACGAAAAGTCTCACACTGGGGGAACGGGACGCCGTCAAGACGAAGTTTCTGGCCAGGCTCACGCGGATGACCGGGCTGGTCGAAGCACCGTCGAGCCGCGACGTCGCCGAGTCGCTCGTGCGAGAGAAGCGGTCAGCGCCGGCAATTCTGACGCTCGCTCGCGCCTGCAACATTCAGCCGAAAGACGCACCGATCCTCGTGCTCGCGTTCGAGCACCGTGACCGGGAACCGACGATTCTGACGAACGACCGTTCGTTCGCGGAATTTCGTCCGGCAGATCGGTCGCTACCGGAGATCAGTATCGAGCACGTCGACTGACTCTCGTCCTCGATACCACCCACTTTTCACGTCGCCGACCGACCCCAATAGTAAGAAATGGTCGTCGGAGACGTCACTACCGGAACGGAGGTACTGGTCGTGGGCGGCGGACCTGGGGGCTACGTCGCCGCCATCCGCGCCGCCCAGCTCGGGCTCGACACGACGCTGGTCGAGAAGGACGCCTACGGGGGCACCTGCCTGAACTACGGCTGTATTCCCTCGAAGGCGCTCATCTCGGCGACCGACGTGGCCCACCGCGCCGGCGACGCCGAGCACATGGGCGTGTTCGCCAACCCCGCCGTCGACGTCGAGGCGATGATGGGGTGGAAGGACGGCGTCGTCACGCGCCTGACCCGCGGCGTCGAGTCGCTCTGTGAGAACGCCGGCGTCGAACTGGTCGACGGCGTCGCCACCTTCACCGGAGAGAACGAGGCTCGCGTCGCCCACTCGGGCGAGGGCCAGGGCTCCGAGACAATCGCCTTCGAGCACGCCATCGTCGCGACGGGGAGCAAGCCCGTCACGGTCCCCGGCTTCGAGTTCGACGGCGAGCGCATTCTCTCCTCGCGGGACGCGCTCGCGCTGGAGTCGGTGCCCGAGAGCCTGCTCGTCGTCGGCGCGGGCTACATCGGGATGGAACTGTCGACGGTGTACCAGAAGCTGGGCTGTGACGTCACCGTCGTCGAGATGCTCGACGAGGCGCTGCCGGGCTACGACCAGGACGTGACGGATATCGTTCGCGGGCGCGCGGAAGACGTCGGCGTGGACTTCTACTTCGGCGAGGCCGCCAGTAGCTGGGAGGAACGGGAGGACGCCGACGGCATCCGCGTGGCGACGGAGAACGAGGAAGGAGCAGTCGAGGAGTTCAACGCCGACAGGGCCCTCGTCGCCGTGGGCCGCCAGGCCGTCACCGAGGACCTCGGCCTGGACGCGCTCGGCGTCGAGACGGACGAGAACGGCTTTATCCCCACCGACGACCAGGCCCGGACCGAGCAGGACCACGTCTTCGCCGTCGGCGACGTCGCCGGCGAGCCGATGCTCGCCCACCTCGCCTCGAAGGAGGGAGAAGTCGCCGCCGAGGTCATCGCCGGCGAGCCGTCGGCCCTGGACTACCAGGCCGTCCCCGCAGCGGTCTTCACCGACCCCGAGATCGGCACCGTCGGGATGACCGCCGAGGATGCCGAGGAGGCGGGCTTCGACCCCGTCGTCGGCCAGATGCCGATGCGAGCCAGCGGGCGTGCGCTCACCCTCGACGAGAAGGAGGGGTTCGTGAAGGTCGTCGCCGACGCGGAGAGCGAGTTCGTCCTCGGGGCCCAGATCGTCGCCCCCGAGGCCTCGGAACTGATCGCCGAGGTCGGCCTGGCCATCGAGATGGGCGCGACGCTGGAGGACATGGCGGCGACCATCCACACCCACCCGACGCTCTCCGAGGCGGTCCACGAGGCCGCGATGGCCGCCCGGGGCGAGGCGATCCACACGGCGAACCGATAGTCCGTTTTCTCAGGCGGCGTCCGACTGTCCAGCCGCGTCGACGACACAGCGGAAGCCGATGTTCCCGGTCGACGCGTCGGGCTCGTTCTTCGACCGCGCCGCCAGTCGGTAGCGGTTGCACCACGACTCGTGACAGAGATAGGACCCACCCCGCATCACGCGCTCGTCGCCGTCTGGCGGTCCAGTGGGATTGTCCGGGTCGTAGGCGTCGCTGGCGTGGTAATCGGGCCTGAACCAGTCGGCACACCACTCCCAGACGTTGCCGCAGACGTTCGAGAGGCCGAAATCGTTCGGCTCGAAGGCGTCGACGGGCGCCGTTCCGAGATAGCCGTCCTCGCCCGTGTTTCGCCCGGGAAAGTCCCCCTGCCAGACGTTGCAGCGGTGCTCGTCGTCTGGGACGAGTTCGTCGCCCCAGGGATACCGCCGGTCGTCGTGCCCGCCGCGGGCGGCGTACTCCCACTCGGCCTCGGTGGGGAGGCGCTTGCCCGCCCAGTCGGCGTACGCCCGCGCGTCGCGCCAGGAGACGTGCGTCACGGGGTGTTTCAGCAGATCGTCCTCGACGACGTGGGAGTCTGAGCCCGTCGGCCGGAACCAGTTCGCGCCCGCGACGACGCACCACCACTCGGTGCCTGGAACGCGCTGGCGGACGGCGCTCTCCTCGTCGACGAACTCGTGGAAGACGAACGACCAGCCGTACCGCTCGGCGTCGGTGGTGTAGTCCGTCTCTTTGACGAACTGGAGGAACTGGGCGTTGGTGACCGCGAATTTGTCGATGTAGAATGGATCCACGGTGACTGAGCGCTCGGGCCCCTCTCCGTCCTCCGGGTAGCCCACGTCGTCGTCGGTGCCCATGCTGAACGTGCCGCCGTCGAGTCGGACCATCCCGCTCGTCCGGTCGTCGCCTTCGGTGGCGGATGGTGTTCTGTGGGATTCGTGAATGGTGGACGCATCCGCGTCGGTCGAGGCGCCGACCGATCCGTTGGACGGCGCACAACAGGCCCGCTCGTCCTCTTCCATACGTGATGATTGGTTGATAGTGTCGTAAGTGCTTGGGGAGAATTGTCCTCATGTATGCAGAGAGTCGACAGAGAAAGCACAAACGAAGGAAAGCCCTCGGCCCGCTCGACTCGCGCGGACCCGCTGCGCGCGCTCGTTCCTCGCGTGCTTGCGGGTCCGTGCTTCGTCGACCGGACCTCGCCCTTTCATTCCTCCAGGGACAGCGTTGCTCGCGCGATTAAACGCGCTCGCGATTGCCTCCCAACACCTCCCCGGATTCGCGCCGTCCGGCGCGAATCACGCTCCCTGACCGCTCCGCAACCAGCCGGCCGGGAGCACGTGCCCGAACGAATGTGAGGGTCGTGCGACCAGGGGAAGGGCAGGGCTGCTGTGCCTGGAGGAATGAAAGGGCGAGGCGGGCTCCGGGAACCCGGGCGCAGTAAGCACCGCAACGGAGTGAGGAGCGCAGCAAGCCCCGGGACCGGAGCGCGCCGAGGGCTTTCTGGGTGTTTGCCGTATCGTCGTCGGCTCTCGATAGCGGGCCAGGGACTTTCGGTGTCCCATTTCCGCCTCCTGGGACAGTTCGAACTACTCCGAAACGCGGACCGTCACCTCGTTCACATCGCTCTCGGCGTAGCCGTACCGAATTGCCTTCGCACGAATCGTCGTCTCGCCCTCGGAGAGACGAATCGGGCCGGTGTACAGGTCCCACTGGACCTCGCTCCCCTCACCGTCGTCCACGACGTATCCAACAGAAGCACCCTGCGTCGCGCAGTACAGCGAGAGGGTCGCGGGCCCGTCCAGTTCCACCTCACCGTCGACCACCTCGCGTTCCCGGTTCCCGGGCGCGTTCGGGACGAACCGGGGCGTCGCGGTCGTGGGCTGGTCGTCTCCCTCGTATCGCTCGTGGACCATCTGCGACTCGGCGACGTCCCCCACGTCGTCCACGCGCTCGCGCCACTCGTCCAGTGCGTCACGGAGCCTGTCCAGCACGTCGGCGTGGGCGGGATTACCAACCAGATTCTCGGTCTCGTGAGGATCGTTCGCCAGGTCGTACAGCTCTTCGGCGGGCCGATTTTCCGCGAACCAGGACTGGGCACCCGTCAGGTCGCCCGCGGCGTCCCGTTCCAGTAACTCTTGCATCACCGGATGGCGATTCCGGAAGGGGATCCACTGTCGGTACGGCCGGCCGGGTCGGTAGTGGCGGACGTACCGGTACCGTTCGCCGCGGACCGATCGGATCATGTCGTAGGACTCGTCGTAGCGGTCCCGGGTCGAGACGACGAACTGGCGCCGCTCCTCATTCGCAGCACCCAGAAACGGCCGGCCGTCGCAGTACTGGGGGACGTCGAGCCCACAGGCCGCGAGCATCGTCGGGCCCAGGTCGACCAGGCTCACCAGGCGGTCGTCGACGTCGCCGTCGTCGACCTGGCCGGGCCAGCGGACGACCAGGGGGACGTTCGTCCCCGAGTCGTAGGGCCAGCGCTTGGCCCGCGGCAGGCCCTCGCCGTGGTCGCTCCAGAGCACGACGATGGTGTCCTCGGCGTGGCCGTCAGCGTCCAGGCGGTCGAGAATCTCGCCGATCCACTCGTCGGAGCGGGCGATATTGTCGTACTGGCGGGCAATAGCGGTCCTGGTCGTCTCAGTGTCCGGTAGGTACGGCGGCACGTCTACCGCGTCGGGGTCCGTCTCGGGATGCTCGACTGCCCCGCCGAACTGGTCGTCGGTGCCGGGTTCGGTGGGGTCCCACTGGCCGCTCTCGTGGGTGACGCCGTTCGTGAAGACGGCGAAGAACGGCTGGTCGGGGTCGCGGGCGTCGTCCCACCAGCCCGGACCCGACCCGGGGCTGTCGGTCCGCGAACGCGACTGCGTGGCGCCGCGCTGGCGGTCCCACATCGTGAACGGTGCGCCGAACTGGTAGTCGGTCTTCGCGTCGAGGGTGCAGTAGTAGCCCGCGCGCCGGAAGTACTCGGTAATCCCGGTGACGTAGTGGGGCGGGACGGCGTCGTACGGCGTCGGCAGCTCCGGCGCGGCGTCGCTGGTGTGAGTCGTCCGCATGTGGTGGGTGCCGATGGCGTTCTGGTGGCAGCCCGTGAAGACGGCGGAGCGACTCGGCGCACACACCGGCGCCGTCGAGAAGGCGTTCGGGTAGCGCCGTCCCTCGGCGGCGAGTCCGTCGACGTTCGGCGTCCGGGCGAGATCGTCGCCGAAACAACCCAGACGGGGAGAGGTGTCCTCCATCGCGAGCCAGACGACGCTGGGGCGATCCGGGCCTGTCATGTCGTGACAATCGCGCGACCGTTCCAAAAACGTTGGCCGGTCGCCGTCAACCGACGGCCACTCGGGAGTTGGTCCTCCGATACCTTCGCGGCCGCGTCGCTTGGCAGCGACCTGTCGGACGAGTTATTTCCAGTCGGCCGTCGATAGGTACGACTTACGTACCAGTTGCGTTCGAATACAGCTAGATAGCTGCGTGTCAGCGGCCGTTTTCGAACGTGATGCGGCGATTCTCTCCGATTGTTGGGTCCGGCGGGAAAAGCATATGTAGCGGGTCACGAAACGGCCGGCAGACTCACCGGACTTGACATCCATCACCTGCCTGAAGGCAGGGGAATCCCTGACACGGGGGGCCCGGCCTGCTGAACCGACCGGCGCAGTTTCAGCCCCACTCCGCGAGCGTCGTCTGTGCGGGTCTCGCACTCGGCTCGCGGCGGGCTGTGGCACTGTCAACGGTGCTCCCATCCCGTGGCGAGTCATCGCGCTCCGATTTCCAGGGAACGCTCTCTCCCCACGGGTCGACGCGACCGGCGATGTTCGCGGCCGCGTTGATATCCGCTTGATACTCCGAGACCCAACACGCCGCGTTCGTGCACGTGAACGCCGCTTGCGATTCACGACTGCCGATATGTCCGCACGCGTGGCACGTCTGGCTCGTGTAGCGCGGATTCACGAACTCGACTGCGATACCCGCTTCGAGAGCCTTGTCCTCGATGCGGTCGGTGAGCCGGGCGAACGCCCACGCGTGCAAGCGCCGGTTCATGTACGTGCCGTAATCGAGGTTCTCACGGATGTGAGACAAGTCCTCGAGGACGATCACCGGGTCCTCGAAGGAGGCGGCGTACTCGACGGCTTCCCGAGACCCCTTCTCGACGATATCCGTCAGCGCGTTCTGGTAGTAGTCGAAGCGTTCGTCAATACGCCACTCGGCGGCGTCGCGTTCTTGCAGGCGCTTCAGCGTGGTGTGCATCTCTTTACGGAGTGCTCGCGCACGACCGCCATCGTAGATGTACGGTTGAGTCGGAGTGCCGTCCTGACAGGCACAGCCTGTCAGCAGCTTGGACTCGCCTATATCGAACCCGATCCGAGTCGGGTCGTCTGTCGGTTCCGGGTCGACGACGTCGTACTCGACGGTGACGTGCAGCACCCAGGTCGTCCGGTGCTGCTGGAGTCGAAACTCGCCGACTGTCACGTCGTCGGTGAACAGGTCGAACCAGAGCGATTCCTGCTCCGGGTTGATCCGAAGCGGAATCCAGAACGCATTGCCACGTCCAGCCTGGGGAACGCGCCAGCAGAACTCGTGCGTTCGCTCGCTGGAGTGGTCGATTCGGAAACCCCGGTTCGTGAAGCGGACCGGGTGATCGTCCCCAATCTCCGCCGCATCGTACGTTCGGGAGAGTTGTGGGACGTAGCTCTTGAGCGCGTCCTTGGCGTAGGACGTGAGCGTGTACGGCGTGACAACGTCGTTGACCGCCGACTGCGTATCCGCACCACTCTCGAAGGCGTCCTCGAGAGCACGGCGGTAGGTCGCCACAGTCCGTTCGAGACGCCGCTCTTTGTGCGCCGTTGGCGGCGCAAGCGTGGCCTCGAGCGTTTTCGTGGCGGTAGTTTCGGCGACCATCCAACACCAGAATGTACGGTCCAAAGGCGTAAAAATAACATGATGCTATCAAACATATATTCGAGAGATTCGAATCGAAGTCGACGACGGACAGTACGATCGACGAAAGGATGTGAAAGACGCGCACGGTTTGACCTGGCGTGGTCTCTTGGTCAGCGGAGCGAAGGGGTTGGATTCCAGCGGACCGTTACACGAGGAGTGAGCGATCATGCGACGCGCTTCCTCCACGCCCTCAAGGACGTGGTATCTGCGCTGTGGTCTCTATGAGCACGGAGCAGTCACCGGACGACGTCCGCAGTTCGACCATCGTGAGTCGGTCGCCCGGCCTGGCCTACGAGCGGATGCGCGAGGGGCGACGGACGCACTTCGCCCAGCCGCTGGCCGACAAACTCCGCGTCGAGGGGGCGCTCCTCGTCGCGATGGCGGCCGCGCTCGCGCTGGCACTCGGTGTCAGTGGCGGCGCAGCTGGAACCGCCTCGACTCGACTTCTCACCCTGGGCACCGCTGGCGGCGCGCTGGTCGCGGCGGGGGCGACGGTACACGCCGCGGTCGGAACGTGCCGCCTCCAGTGTGAACCGCTGACCGAACGCCAGGCGCTGGCCCTAGTCACGGTCGAGGATGCCGCCTCGTACCTCGGCATCGCCACTGGTGGCCTGGTCGTCGCGGCGACGGTCGCGGCCGCCCTCGTCGGGCTGGTCACCGGGTGGTCGCCGGCGACTGCGACGTCGTCGGTCACCGGGGCTGTCGCGGCCGGCGCGATGGTCGCCGCGATGGTGGTGCTCGCGACGGGGCGGTTCTTCGAAGGGCGATTTCCTCGGCGTGGGTAGGGAGCGGCGTCCGAAGGACGACGCTCCGGAAGCCGAGCGGGAGCGGAGCGGTCACGGAGTGACCGCGCTTGCTCGAACGGAGAGTGGAACGACCCGTGAGAGCGGAGCGACACGCGAGGAAAGGGAGCGGTGCCCGGAGGGCAGCGCTCCGGTATTACGAACGGGGAGTGGAACGACCCGTGAGTAGGAAGAGTACACACTGTCAGACCGCGATTCTTTTCACGGCCACCGCAGTATCGGGAGGCATGACGACGCTCACGCTGGGGCCCGCAGGGACCTACTCCCACCGGGCCGCCCAGGCCGTGGCCGACGGGGACGACATCGAGTTCCTCGAGTCGGTCACCGCCATCGTCGAGGCGGTCGCCGACGGCGACGCCGACCGCGGGGTCGTCGCCGTGGAGAACAGCATCGAGGGGTCGGTGACGGAGTCACTCGACGCCTTCGCCGAGTACGACGTCGCGGTGGTCCAGGAGATCATCACCCCCATCCGCCACGCGCTGCTGGCCCAGGACGAGGAGTTCGACACCGTCGCCAGCCACGCCCAGGCGCTGGCCCAGTGCCGGGGCTTCCTGGAGGAGCACTACCCCGACGCCAACCTCGAGGCGGTGGCCTCGACGGCTCGCGGCGTCCAGCGCGCACGCGAGGACGCCTCCTTCGCCGCCATCGGCCACCCGGCCAACGCGGCCGACGCCGCGGAACTCCAGGTGCTGGCCGAGGACATCCAGGACCAGTCCTCCAACGCGACCCGCTTCCTCGTCGTCGCGCCCGCCGAGGAACGCTCCGACGCGGGGTCGAAGTCCTCCTTCATCGTCTACCCGGACGTCGACTACCCCGGCCTGCTGCTGGAACTGCTGGAACCGTTCGCCGACCGGGACGTCAACTTCACCCGCGTCGAGTCCCGCCCCAGCGGCGAGCGCCTGGGCGACTACGTCTTCCACATGGACGTCGCCGCCGGCCTCTACGAGGAGCGCACCCAGGAGGCGCTGGCCGACGTCGAGGACATCGCCGAGAAGGGCTGGGTCCGACGGCTCGGCTCGTACGACTCCGAGACGGTGCTGTACTGAGCCGTCCGGAGCGAACCGTCCGGAGCGATCCGCTCCAGCGCGGGACGGTTCGACCAGTTCTGACACCCGAATTATAAGAGAGGCGGCGTCCAACCCCCGGCGTAGAACGATGGCAAAGGACCCACTCGACGAGATAGAGCGCGTGTTCGGTCTGCTGAGCCAGCAGTTCGGGACGGAACTGGCCGGCGTCCCGACGGACCTGATCGACGAGGGCGACGCCTACGTCGTCCGCGCCGACCTGCCCGGCTACCGACCCGACGACGTCGACGTCTCGCTGCCGGACGCACGGACGCTCCGGATCACCGCGAGCCGAACGGGAGACCAGGCGGAGGGCCGGTACGTCAGGCGCGAGCGCCGCCAGCACACCGCCGACCGGACCGTCTCGCTCCCCGAGCCCGTCGTGGGGGCGGACGCGAGAGCGAACTACGACGCGGGCGTGTTGACCGTCCGCCTCGCGAAGCCCCGGGACGACGGCGGCGACGACGAGACCGACATCCCGGTGAACTGATCAGCGGGGGAACGGGACGGTTATGTACCGCATACTCGCGGCGCCGTCCGTGCTTCGGCCGGACCGCAGTCGGCCCTAGGCAGGCTAGGTACCATATTCTTATTCTGTGAACAATTAAAGAGATAGTAATGACGCCTCCGGCCAACGACAGCGGGCTCGCGGACGGTCCGTTCCGCTCGAAACAGTTCACGCCCGCGGAGTTAGACGAACTCTTCGACGTGCTGGCCGACGCCCGGCGGCGCTGTACGCTGCAATCGCTGAGCGACGCGGGCGGAACGGCGTCGTTCGACGAACTCGTCGGCGACGTCGCACGCCAGACCGTGGCCCGACCGATCGGTCGGGAGCAGCGCCGCGAGATCGCGACGACGCTGTACCACGTCCACCTCCCCAAACTGGCGTCGGCCGGCCTCGTCGCCGACTTCGACCCGGACGGGGAGGTCGCACTCGCCGAGCAGGTAGACGACGTCCCCCACTCGCTATTCGAGTGATCGCCTGTCGCGGTATGGTAGCCCTTTTAGTCGCGGCTGGGTAACTGGGCGACATGGATTACGAGCCCCAGGAACTCGAATCGAAGTGGCGCGAGCGGTGGGCCGACTCGGGGCAATACGCTGCCGATCCGGACCCAGATAGCGAGGACGACCCGACGTTCATCACCGTCCCCTATCCCTACCCCAGCGGCGGGATGCACATCGGCCACGCCCGCACCTACACCGTTCCCGACGTGTACGCCCGCTACCGGCGACTGCAGGGCGACAACGTCCTCTTCCCCATCGCCTGGCACGTCACCGGCACGCCGATCATCGGCGCCGTCGAGCGCCTGAAGAAGGGCGAGGAGGACCAGCTGTCGGTCCTGCGGGACACCTACCACGTCCCAGAGGACGAACTCCAGGACCTGGAGACGCCGATGGGCTTCGCCCGCTACTTCGTCGAGAACCACTACAAGGCGGGGATGAAGCAACTGGGGCTCTCCATCGACTGGCGCCGAGAGTTCACCACCAACGACGAGCGCTACTCCAAGTTCATCACCTGGCAGTACGAGACGCTCCGCGAGCGCGGGCTGATGGACCGCGGGCTTCACCCCGTCAAGTACTGCACCAACGAGGAGCAACCGGTCACCACCCACGACCTGCTGGAAGGCGAGGAGGCGGAGTTCCAGGAGTACACCCTGATTCGCTTCGAAACCGAAATCGAGGGCGACGACGGCCAGGCCCACGACGTCGTCGCACCGATGGCGACCCTGCGACCGGAGACGGTCCAGGGCGTGACGAACGCGTACGTCAACCCCGATTCGACGTACGTCCGGGCTACTGTGGACGGTGAGGCGTGGCTGATTTCGGAGGCGGCGGCCGAGAAGTTCCGCCTGCAGGAACGGGACGTCGAGGTCCACGAGTCGTTCCCCGGCAGCGAAGTGGTGGGGTCCGAGGTGACCAATCCGATCACCGGCGACGAGGTGCTGGTGCTGCCCGCGGGTTTCGTCGACGCCGACAACGCGACGGGTGTCGTCATGTCCGTCCCGGCCCACTCGCCGGACGACTACGTCGCGCTGCAGGAAGCGAAAGCCGACGACGAGCGCATGCGCGAGTACGGCGTCGACCCCGCGGAGGTGGAGTCCATCGAACCGGTCCCCATCCTCACCATCGAGGGGTACGGCGAGATTCCGGCGAAGGACGCCGTCGAATCGGCGGGCATCGACTCCTCGGACGACCCCGGACTCCACGACGTGACGAACGACCTCTACCAGGACGAGTTCCACTCGGGGAAACTCAACGACGAGTACGGCGAGTTCGCCGGGATGGTCGTCGAGGACGTCCGTGAGGAGTACCGCGAGCACCACCGGGACTCGGGCGCCTTCGACACGATGCAGGAGTTCTCGGAGGAGGTGATCTGTCGCTGCGGCGGCGACGTCGAGGTGGCCAAGCAGGACACCTGGTTCCTCCGGTACGACGACGCGGAGTGGAAACAGAAGGCCCACGACGCCGTCGCCCAGCTCGACGCCATCCCGGAGAACACCCGCGAGCAGTACGACCACACCATCGACTGGCTCAACGAGTGGCCCGCCATCCGGAACTACGGGCTGGGGACCCGACTCCCGTGGGACGAGGACTTCGTCATCGAGCCCCTCTCGGACTCGACCATCTACATGGCGTATTACACCATCGCCCACCGGCTGCAGGAGATTCCGCCGGACCACCTGGACCGGGACTTTTTCGACGCCCTGTTCTACGGTCCCGACGCCGTGGACGAGCCCGACCAGCGCGCGCTGGACCTGCGCGAGGAGTGGGACTACTGGTACCCCGTCTCCGTCCGGTGTTCCGCCAACGACCTCATCAGCAACCACCTGACGTTCTTCCTGTTCCACCACGCGGAGCTGTTCGACCCCGACAACTGGCCGGAGGGAATCACCGTCATGGGGATGGGCCTGCTGGAAGGCGAGAAGATGTCCTCCTCGAAGGGCCACGTCGTCCTCCCCGGCGAGGCCATCGAGCGCTTCGGCGCGGACACCGTCCGCTTCTTCCTGCTGAACTCGTCCGAGCCGTGGCAAGACTACGACTGGCGGGCCGACCGCGTCGGCGACACGCGCGACCAGTTAGACCGGTTCTGGAACCGGGCCCAGGAGGTCATCGACTACGGCGTCGAGGACGTCGTCGACGTCACCGTCGACCTGGAGATGGAGGAGACGGAAGTTAGCTCTACTGCGGACGGCGAGATCCCCGACCTGCCCCACATCGACCGCTGGCTCCTCTCGAAACTCCAGGAGACCGTCCGGACCTGCACCGACGCGATGGAGCGCTTCGAGACCCGGACCGCCAGCCAGACCGCCTTCTACGGCTTCGAGGAGCACCTCAAGTGGTACCGGCGCCGCGCCGACCTCGATAGGCCGGGCGCGAAGTGGACGCTGCGCCAGGTGCTCGACGCCCGCCTGCGCCTGCTCTCCCCGTTCATCCCGTTCCTGACCAACGAACTGTACGAGCAGCTGAACGACGAGCCCGTCGAGGAGGCCGCCTGGCCCGAACCCGACCCCGCCTTCGAGTCGGACGCCATCGAGGTCCAGGAGCGCCTCGTCGAGACGGTCACCGACGACGTCCACGACATCGTCGACGTCACCGACACCGACCCCGACGTCGTCCGCCTCTACGTCGCCGCCGACTGGAAGCGGACCGTCTTCGACGCGGTCCGGGAGACCGGCCCCGACGTCGGCGCGGTGATGGGCAAAGTGATGCAGAACGAAGAGCTGCGTGAGAAGGGTAACGACGTCAACGACCTCGTTCAGGACCTGGTCGAACTGGTCCGCGAGCGCGACGACGAGACGCTGGACGCCCTGGCGGACGTGGACGAGCAGTCCGTGTACGCCGACGCCCGCCGCTTCCTCGAAACCGAGTTCGACGCCGACGTCGCGGTGTACGCGGAGGACGACGAGGACATAGCGGACCCCGCCGGTAAGGCCAGCAACGCGATTCCGTTCCGCCCCGCGGTGCATCTGGAGTAACTGGATTTCGGGCGAGGACTTCTTTCTCGGTGTGGGGCCTTACTTGGCAGGCGCGAACGGTCGCGCGGAGTTTGGAGTGAGTGGACGGATTTCGGTCGAGCTGATGCTGGGAGAAACGATACCGCAAACACCCAGAAAGCCCTCGGCGGGGTCGGGTCGCGGGGACCACCCTGCGCTCCTCGCTGCGCTGTCGTTCGAAAGACGCTGCGCGTCTTTCGTGATGACGAGAGAGCTTCGCTCTCTCGAACCACGGTGCTTGGGGGTCCCGGCTTCCCCGACCCCGCCTCGCCCTTTCAGTCCACCAGGACAACACAGCAGCCCTGCGCTCCCGGCCGACCGCCGCGCGGTTGCGGATCGGTCAGGAAGGGTGATTCGGGCCGGACGGCCCGAATCCGGGGAGGGGTGGCGGAGTCGATCGCAAGCGCCCCTGTGGCGCGAGCGATGCAGTTCCTGGAGGAATGAAAGGGCGAGGCAGGCTGAACGAAGCACGGACCCGCAAGCACCGAACGGAGTGAGGCGCGCAGCGTGGTCCGCGCGAGTTCAGCCTGCCGAGGGCTTTCGACGTGTCGTCGTTTCCTGTCCGGTCGATAATTCTAACGCCACCAAACGATATCACTTCACCCATAATCCAACAACCGCTAACCCCGGAAAGACTACGCGAACGAGAGCACATCGTCATGAGAAGAGCGAATGGAGACGTTTTATCAGCCTCGCGGGCGTAATTCGAGCCAATATGGCTACCAACGAGGCTGACGACGAAGGGTTCATCCGGTCCGTGACGCCGCTGACGGGGAGCAGTTCCAACCAGCAGATGGACGCCATCGGCTGGCTGGTGTTCCTCGGGATGCTCATCGTGCTGCTGCCACTGCTGCCCGTGTTCGTCGCCGTCTGGCTCATCTCGAAGGCGACCGGTCGCTGAGCCGTTCTCCTGCCGTCCTCATCGCCGCCGTCCGCTATACGTCGGTGCCGACGAGCGTGAACTCGGTGCCGTCGCCGTTCTCGCGGGCCCGTTCGTAGGCGACGTGAGCGGTGGCGACGTCCTGGATGGCCAGGCCAGTCGAGTCGAAGACGGTGATGCCGTCCCCGTCGGTTCGCCCTTCCTTCTCGCCGGCCACGATCTCCCCTAGTTCGGCGTGCAGATCCTCGTCAGAGAGGACCCCCGCGCTCCAGGGGACGTTGATCTCGCCAGAGTGCGTACATTGAGCGTAGTCGTCGATGACGAGTGTGGCGTCGAGCAGGACGTCGTCCGATATCTCGTGTTTACCGGCAGCGTCGGCGCCGATGGCGTTGACGTGGGTGCGCTCGCCGACCGAGTGGACGAGGGGTTCTTCGACGGGGGTCACCGTCGAGAGGACGTCGCAGTGGGCGGCCTCCTCGATGGACCCGCCGCGGACGTCGAAGCGGTCCGAGAAGTGGTCGACGAACGCCTGGACCGCCTCGTCGTCCTGGTCGGCGACGACCACCTCCGCGATGTCACGGACCTGGGAAATCGCTTCCAGTTGCGTGTAGGACTGGACGCCGGCGCCGACCAGGCCCATCGAGCGGGCGTCGTCGACGGCGAGGTAGTCGGTCGCCACTGCCGCGGCGGCGCCGGTCCGCTTGCGCGTGACGTGCGTGCCGTCCATCAGCGATAGCGGGAAGGCGTTTTTCGGATCGGAGTAGATGATCGTCCCCAGCACCGTGGGGAGGTCGTACTTCTCGGGATTGTCCTTGTGAACGTTCACCCACTTCACCGCGGCGGCGTCCCACTCGTCGGTCGCCACGTAGGCCGGCATCGACCGGAAGTCGCCGTTGTACTGTGGCAGGTCGACGTAGGACTTGGCCGGCATCACCACGTCGCCACGGGCGTACGCGCCGAAGGCGCCCTCGACGGCGTCGATCACGGCCGCCAGCGGCGTGTTCGCGTCGACGTCGTCGGGACCCAGAAGCAGCGTTTGCATACCACGAACTCTCGGCCGCTGGTACTTAGCAGGTCCGCAGGGACGAGCGCGCGGAGCGGGTGCCCGGATCCCGCGCTACTCCCAAGATGGCCCGTAGACGGCGCAAGACCTGTCATCACGGACGGATCTGGGGATCGGTTTTATGTGACGACGGGGAGTGTGCCCGTCTGTCATGCGGGAACTCATTACGATGTGGCGGGACACGCGGATGATAATGCTCGTGGCGGTGATCGCGGCCATCTACGCCGCGGTGTTGATACCGTTCAACGCGCTGACGATCATCCCGGGGATCACCAGTATCCGGCCGGCGAACGTCTTCCCGGTCATCTTCGGCATCATGTTCGGCCCGGCGGCGGCCTGGGGGTCGGCCATCGGCAACCTGATCGGCGACGTCTTCAGCGGCCAGCTGGGCCCCGGGAGCGTCGGCGGGTTCGTCGGCAACTTCTTCTTCGGCCTGGTCGGCTACAAGCTCTGGGGCAACCTCGGACCACTGTCCAGCGGCGAGGAACCCCGGATGGACTCGGCCCGCCAGGTCGTCGAGTACCTCGTCATCGCGCTCACCGCCGCGGCCGCGTGTGCCGCCATCATCGCGTGGTGGCTCGACGTGCTGGAGCTGTTCCCCTTCTCCGTACTCGGGACGATCATCACGGTCAACAACTTCCTGGCCGCCGCGGTGCTCGGCCCGCCGCTGCTGTACCTGGTCTACCCACGCGTCAAGGAGATGGGCCTCCTCTACCCCGACGTCATGCGTGAGGACGACCTGCCGGACGTCGCACCCTCCCGCCGACAGCTCGCGGCCACCGGCATCGTGGTCGTCTCCATCGTCTGGGTGGCGGTCGGTATCGCCATCAGCGTCGGCGTCGAGGGCACGCAGTTCCTGGCGACGACCGGCGAGACGTTCGGCCAGGGCGGGTCGGTCACCCAGCAGGTGCTGGGCGCGGTCGGCCTCCTCGTCCTCCTGGGGCTGACGGCCATCTCCGGCGACAGCCTCTCCGAGATGGTCCGTCGCTGACAGGGACCCTCCCCAGAGTACGAACGTTTACAACTGTTCCCGTTCACCCTTCCGTCGATGACTGGTACCGCGGACGAGCGGGACGACGGCGTCACCGCTCGGCTCCGTGACGTGTTCTTCTCCTACGACCGCGACGCCGATTTCGACGAGGGGTCGGGCCGTCCGGACCCGGACGCACGCGGCGGGCTCGTCCTCGACGGCCTCGACCTCGACGTCCCCGACCACTCGTTCACGGTCGTGATGGGTGCAAGCGGCGGCGGCAAGTCGACGCTCCTGCGGACGTTCAACGGCATCATCCCCGACTTCATTACCGGCGCGTTCGACGGCGAGATAGACGTCGTCGGCCACGACGCGACGTCGACGCGGGTCAGCGAGATGGCCCGCGACGTGGGGATGGTGATCCAGGACTACGAGGCCCAGCTGTTCGGCACGTCGATCACCGCCGAGGTCGCCTTCGGCCCGGAGAACCTCGCCGTCCCGGTCGCGGACATCGACGACCGCATCGACGAGTCGCTGGCCGTCGCGGGGCTGACCGACCTCGACCGCGACCGCGCGCCCGACGCCCTCTCCGGCGGGCAGAAGCAACGCCTGGTGTTCGCCGGCGTTCTCGCCATGCAGCCCGACCTCCTCTTGCTCGACGAACCGACCAGCGACCTCGACCCCGTTGGGAGCCGCGAGACGCTGTCGGTGATCGGTCGCCTCGCCGACGCCGCCCGCGCGGACGAGCGGGTGGGCGAGTGGGCCGGCCCCGACGCCATCGTCCTGGTCACCCACAAGATAGAGGAGGCGCTACTGGCCGACCACGCCGTCCTGCTGGAGGGCGGCCAGGTCGCTCACTCGGGGGCCGCCGAGGACGTGTTCACCGACGTCGACTCGCTGCGGGACTCCCGCGTCGCGGTCCCACCGCTGGTCGACGCCTTCGACAGGCTAGGCTTCGACCAGCCCGACCTGCCGCTGTCCGTCGACGCGGCCGCGGCGACCGCCGCCGAATCAGACCTGTCCTGGGACCCGCCCGCGACGCGCGGCGAGGATCTGCCCGGCGCCCCGGCCGGGACGGCCCCGGACGTCGGCGACGCCCTGTTCGAACTCGAGGACGTCGCCTACGAGTACGACGCCGACGGCGAGACCGTCCGCGCGGTCGACGGCGTCGACCTCACGGTTCGGGAGGGAGAGGTGGTCGCCATCGTCGGCCACAACGGCAGCGGCAAGACCACGCTCGCAAAGCAGCTCAACGGCCTGCTCGACCCCGACGAGGGTGTCGCCCGCTGGGACGGGAGTGACCTCACTGACCTGCAGATGTCCGAAGTCGGCCGACGCGTCGGCTTCGTCTTCCAGAACCCCGACCACCAGATTTTCGCCGCCACGGTCGAGGAGGAGGTCGCCTTCGGCCCGGAGAACTTCGGCCTGGAGGGCGAGGAACTCGACCGTCGGGTCGCCGACGCCATCGAGACCGTCGACCTCGACGGACTGGAGGAGGCAGACCCGTTCAACCTCTCGAAGGGCCAGCGCCAGCGCGTCGCGCTGGCGAGCATCCTCGCGACCGACCCGGACGCCATCGTCTTCGACGAGCCGACGACCGGCCTGGACGCGACCCAGCAGGAGACGTTCATGGATCTCGTCGCCGAACTCAACCGCGAACAGGGCGTCACCGTCGCGATGGTCACCCACAGCATGTCGACGGTGGCGACGTACGCGCCCCGGACGGTCGTGATGGCCGACGGCCGGAAGGTCGCCGACGCGCCGACGCGCGAGCTGTTCGCAGACGAGGACCAGCTCCACCAGTGGGACCTGCGCCCGCCACAGCCCGTCGCGCTCGCCAATCGCCTGGCGGCCGACCGGGGGATCGACGACGCGCTCCCGGCGCTCTCCGTCGACGAACTCGTCGCGGGGCTCGGCGGAGGCGAGACGCGGACCGCGACGACCGACGCCGCGGGGGACGACCGATGAGCGGGGGGTCGTCGCTGTACGTCAACGGCGATTCGATTCTCCACCGGCTCGCGCCGCGGGCGAAGATCGCGCTGGCCCTCGGCGTGTTCGCCGTCGCGCTTGCCTTCGACAACCCCGCGTGGGTCGTCGTCCCGTTCGCAGTGAGCCTCGTGACGCTGCTCGCGCTGGGCGGCCTGAAGAACCTCATGCGAGTCTGGTTCGTCGTCGTCGCCATCTTCGTCGTCGGCATGGTCGTCTGGCCGGCGTTCGTCCCGGCGGGTGGCCCCGTCGTCCTCTCGACGCCGCTGCTGGACGTGACCCGCGACGAGGTACTCCTCGCGCTGGGTCGCTCGACCCGCTTCGCGTCGTTCATCGTCACCGGCCTGCTGTTCGTGACGGTCACCTCCAACGAGGAGATCGTCGCCGGCCTCCGGAGCCTGGGCGTCCCCTTCGCGTTCTGTTTCGCCGTCGGGACGGCACTGCGGCTGTTTCCGACGCTGCTCAGCGCGACCGGGACGGTGCGACAGGCCCAGGAGGCCCGCGGCCACGACGTCGCTGCCCGGTCGCCGATCAGGCGGATCCGCAACTACGTCCCCCTCCTGATCCCCGTGTTCATGACCGCCATCCGCAACGTCCAGACCCAGTCGATGGCGCTCGAAGCGCGAGGGTTCGACACGCGCCGGGAACGGACCTTCTACGGCCGGCAGCCGCTCTCCGGTCGGGACTGGCTCGCCATCCTCGCCGGGGTCGCCCTGATCGTCGGGGCGGCCGTCGCGCGCTACGTCTTCGGACTCGGAGTAGTCTGAGTCAGCGGCAGCCGGTATCGTGAGGTTCGGTGTCAGACCACGGAAACCCTCATCGGGACCCCCGACCTCTCTCGGTCATGCGCGACCCACCAGCGGACGAGGTACGGGCGATGGTCGACCGCGAGACGACCGCCTGGGACGAACGGGACGTGGAGACGCTGCTGGACCTGTTTCACCCCGACATGGTGTGGGCGTGGCCCCCGACCGGGTACGACCACGACCCGGCGACGTGGGATCTCGAGTTCGGTCGGTTCGACCGCGAGCGGTGGCGCGAGGAGTGGCAGGGCCTGTTCGACACGCACGACCTCGTCCACAACGACCGGGAGATCATCGACGTCTCGGTGAGCGACGAGGGCGACGGCGGGATGGCCGTCGTGGACATCGACACGCTCTGGCGTCACCGGGAGACCGGTGCGGCGTTCCACTGGGAGGGGCGGACCGCGAAGATCTACGCGCTGGTCGACGACGAGTGGAAACTCACCGCTCACTGGGGCGCCCTGCGCTTCGACGACGAGGGGAACCCGCTCGCGGCCGCGGCGGAGAGGTGACGAAACGGGGCGATCTGCCCCGGCCACAACTGTTAGGTACCGGACTCCCCGACCCACGATAGATGTCAGCACTCGACCTGCACCGGATCGGACTCGGCACCTGGCAGAACGACGACCCCGAGCAGTGCGCCGCGAGCGTCCGGACGGCCCTGGAGATGGGCTATCGAAATATCGACACGGCACAGGGCTACGACAACGAGGACGCCGTGGGCCGCGGCATCGAGACCGCGGACGTGCCCCGCGAGGAGGTGTTCCTCGCGACGAAAGTCGACACCGACAGCCTCGCCCACGACGACGTGCTCGAATCGACCGAAGCGAGCCTGGACAAACTCGGCACCGACTACGTCGACCTGCTGTACGTCCACTGGCCGATCGAGACCTACGACGCCGAGGGGACGCTCTCGGCGTTCGACGAACTGTACGACCAGGGCAAGATCCGCCACGTCGGGGTCTCCAACTTCGAACCCCGCCACCTGGACGAGGCCCGGGAGCTGCTGGACGCGCCGTTGTTCGCCAACCAGGTCGAGATGCATCCCTACCTCCAGCAGACAGAACTGCGGGAGTACGCCGCGGAGCACGGCCACCACGTCGTCGCCTACTCGCCGCTGGCCCGGACGAAGGTCCTCGACGACCCCGTGCTCGAAGACATCGCAGAGAAACACGACGCGACCATCCCCCAGGTGACGCTGGCCTGGTTCCTCGCGCTGGACAACGTCACCGCCATCCCGAAGGCCACCAGCGAGGCGCACATCCGCGCCAACTGGGGCGCCTACGACGTCGACCTCGACGACGAGGACCTGGACCGGATCGCCGGCCTCGACGAGGGTCACCGCGAGGTAGACTTCGACGGCGCCCCCTGGAACCAGTAAAATCGCCACGGACGCGGTTATGGACGCGCAGACGGTCACCACAAGACCGATACCGGATCGGTCTCACTCTCGGCCGAGATGGAATTCTCGTTCCCGCGCGCCAGACCGCTCCAGGCCGGCAAACTCGCCGCCACGGTCGTCGCCCTCCTCGTGAGCACCGTCGCCTTCTTCGGACTCGTGCCCGTCACCGACATCACGACCCTCTTCCTCGCACCGGTCGTCGCGTTCTTCCTGACGATGGTCGTCGTCGCCGAGGCGCTGGTCGCCGGCTATCGCGCGCTGGGCGACGACCGCCGACTGACCGAACGACTCGCCGACCGGCCGCTGTACACCGCCGTCCGTGCGCTGGAAGCGGGACTCGCCGTCGCCGCCGTCGCGGGGTTCGTCGCGCTCGTCGCCTGGATTCCCGACGGGCCGATGGCCGGACCGGGCGCCATCGGCGTGTTCTTCGTCGTCGTGGGCCTCGCCGCGCTGGTGCTCGCGGGCACGCTCCTCCGGACGCTCGCGGAGTACGTCGACTATCGCAGGAGCAACTCGGCCTGAGAGAAAGAGAACGAGGGAGCCCGCCGTCTGCTCAGAAACTACTGTCGGGGTGTTCCCACTCTTCGGTGTAGGCCTGCTGGCTCTCGGTCATGTCGTCGATGGAGACCCCGAGCGTCTCCAGTTTCCGGTCGGCGACGGCGCGGTCCAGGCGGTCGGGGATGTTGTAGAGCCCCGGTTCGAGGTCCGGCCCGTCGACGAGCATGTCGTAGGCGGCGACGAACATCATCGCGAACGTCGTGTCCATCACCTCGGCGGGGTGGCCCTGGCTGAAGGGGCCAGTGAGGTTGACGAGGCGACCCTCGGCCAGCAGGTTGAGCCGCCGACCGTCGGGCATGTGGTACTGGGTGACGCCCTCCTTCGGCGTGGAGGTGGACTCGGCCGCCTCCTCCAGCGCTTCGAGGTCGATCTCGACGTCGAAGTGCCCGGAGTTGGCGAGGATGGCCCCGTCCTGCATCCGCTCGAAGTGCTCCTCGCGCATCACCTCGCGGTTACCCGTCGCGGAGATGAACAGGTCGCCCACCTCGCTGGCCTCGGCCATGTCCATCACGCGGTGGCCGTCCATGTGGGCCTGGAGGGCTTTTCTGGGGTCGACTTCGGTGACGATGGTCTGGCCGCCCATCCCGCGGGCTTTCCGGGCGATGCCGCGGCCGCAGTAACCGTACCCGCAGACGACGACGTCCTTGCCGGAGATGATGGAGTTCGTCGTGATGGCGACGTTCGTCAGCGAGGACTCCCCCGTCCCGTGGACGTTGTCGAAGAAGTGTTTCATCGGCGTGTCGTTGACGCCGTAGACGGGGAACTGGAGGATGCCCTCCTCCTCCATCGCTTCGAGGCGGGTGATGCCGGCCGTCGTCTGCTCGCCGCCGCCGATGACGTCCGCCGCGACGTCGGGGTGCTCGGCGTGAACCTTCGCGATGAGTTCGCAGCCGTCGTCGAGGATGAAGTCCGGTTCCTCCTCCAGCAGTTCGTGCTGGGCCGCGTCGAACTCGTCGTCAGTCATCCCCTCCCAGGCGAAGGCGGTGATCCCCTCCCGGGCGTCCAGCGCGTCGACGACGGCGCCGTGGGTGCTCTGGGGCTCGCTCGGCGCGAAGAGGACTTCGGCGCCCGCTTCACGAAGGGTCTCGATGGCGACGCCCGATTTGGTTTCTAGGTGCGAGGCGAACGCGACGGTGTACCCCTCAAGGGGTTTCGTCTCGCCGTATTCCTCCTGATAGGATCGGAGGATCGGGGTGTACTCGCGCGCCCAGGCCAGCGGGTCGTCGGCGTCGTGGGATACCGGAGACATTCGCGATTGGTACTCCGTGACAAGGGTTAAGCGCTGTGAATCCGGAAGCGATCTTTTCGCAACGGAGAGTCCGGACCCGACGGATCAGACACCGCAAACAACCAGAAATCCCCGGCCCGCTACACTCCCGCGACTCGTTGCGCTCCTCGTCCTTCGGACTGCGGTGCTTACATCGTCGGGGTTCGTGTAGCGGGCCGCCCCTTTCAACCCCGCCCACAGTGGCTGATCGACCGGCACGGGTGGGAATGAAAGGGGCGGCGGGCTCGGCGACGGCGGACCCGACAAGCACCGCAGGCGGAGTCCTCGTGAGCGAAGCGAACGAGGGCTCGTCAGAGCTTGCCTCTGACGGCTGCCGAGGAGCGCAGTCGCGGTCCACCGAGTCGAGCCCGCCGGGGCTTTCTGGTTGTTTGCGGCAGTTCTCTCGGCCGCTCTCGTTCCAGTCCCGACCATTCCAGAGAGACCACCAGACTTTGGGCGGTGCACACCGCATACACACCATCATGAACGTCGTCGTCACGGGCGGACGCGGCCAGTCGGGACGCTGGATCGTCGACCGACTCGCCGCCGACCACGAGGTGACCGTCTTCGACCAGGCACACCCCGGGCCGGACGGCCACCCAGAGGTCTCCTACCGCGCGCTCGACCTCACCGAACCGGGCGGCGTGTTCGACGCCATCACCGAAATCGACCCCGACGCCGTCGTCCACTGGGCGGCCATCCCCGTCGCCGGCAACCACCCCGGCGTCGACCTCTACCGGAACAACACGCTCGCGGCCCACAACGTCCTCACGGCGGCGGGGCGCGTCGGCGCCGACGTCGTCCAGGCCTCCTCCGACGGCGCCTACGGCTTCTTCTTCGCCGAAGAGACGCCGGTGCCCGACGAACTCCCGATCACCGAAGACCACGCGCTGCGGCCAGAGGACGACTACGGATTGTCGAAGGTCGTCACCGAGGAGATCGGGAAGACGATCGCCCGCCGGGACGGCGTCTCGGTGGCCTCCATCCGGCCCTCGTGGATCCAGGAGCCCGGGAACTATCTCTGCCGCGAGGACGACTACGTCGAGGACCTCGCTGCCGGCGCGGGCAACTACTGGTCTTACGTCGACGTCCGGGACGTGGTCGATCTGGTCGAGGCGGCACTGTCCGGGGTCAGCGACGGCGAGTTCGACGGGCACGAAGCGTTCAACTGCGTCGGCCCGGACAACGCGCTCGGCCGGCCGCTCGCCGATCTGATGGAGGACCACTACGGCGCGCTTCCCGAGGACTGCGACGTCGAGGGCGACGCCTCGGCCTACGCGACGGCGAAGGCCACCGAGCGACTGGGCTGGGACCCGACCCGGTCGTGGCGCGAGGCCGCCGACGAGGACGTCGAACCGCCGGCGGTCTGAGCCGAATCTGATACCGAAAAAACGGCGCCGTCAGTCGTCGTACTCCTTCTGGAACCCGCGGAACTCGGTGCGGTGGGCCTCCTCGTCGGTGAGGATAGTCACCGCCAGATCCTCCGTGACGGGATCGTTTTCTTCCTCAGACGCCTCGATCAGGTCGCGGTAGGTCTGGATGGCGTCGTGTTCGGCGTCGAGAACTCCCTCGATGACCGACAGCACGTCCGTGGTGTCCTCCGGCGGCTGGAGCGTCTCCTGGCGAGCGACGAACTCCTCCGAGCCCGGCGGCCGTGCGTCCAGTTGCTTGAGCCGCTGACCGATCTGCTCGGCGTGGCCGAGTTCCTCCTGAACGTCGGCCCGGAGGCTCTCCTTGATCTCCTCGGCGTGGATGCCGTCCAGCACGATCGACAGCGTCTGATAGTTCATCACGGTCTCCATCTCGTCGCCGTAGGCCTTCTTGAGAAGGTCGATTACGCGGTCGTCCGTCATGACACCCGAACTTGTAGCCTCGTAAACATACGAGTGTCGGCTGCGGTACTCTGACTGTGACGATGACGCTACAAAGACGATTGAATATTGGTTGCAGTACAAGCATCCGCGCGAACGCAGTGAGCGCGGTTCTACCGAACTCGCCGGAGGCGAGTTCGGCCTTTTTCTCCGACGTTTTTCAAGGAGTGGTTCCCGCAGGACCGCGAAGCGGTCCGAGGAAACCCGACGTGGTTCGAAAGACGCCTTTGGCGTCTTTCGTCATCACGAGAGAGCTTCGCTCTCTCGAACGACAGAAAAAGGTCGCCTTACATCATGCCGCCCATACCGCCACCCATGCCGCCGCCCATTCCGCCGGGGGCGCCACCGGGACCGCCTGCACCGCCCTCGTCGCCGCCGGAGGTCGACAGGTCGCCGGCAGCGATGATGTCGTCGATTTTGAGCACGAGGTTCGCGGCCTCGGCAGCGGAGGAGACGGCCTGGGTCTTGGCGTGAGCCGGTTCGACGACGCCGGCGTCGAGTGTGTCGACGACGTCGCCGGTGAAGACGTTCAGGCCCGCGGAGACGTCGCCGTCCTCGTGGGCGGCGCGCAGGTCGACCAGCGCGTCGATGGAGTCGAGCCCGGCGTTCTCGGCCAGGGTTCGGGGAACGAGTTCGAGCGCGTCGGCGAAGGATTCGACGGCCAGTTGCTCGCGACCCTCGACGCTGTCGGCGTAGTCGCGCAGGCGTCGGGCGACCTCGACTTCGGGGGCGCCGCCGCCACCGAGGACGCGGCCGTCGGCGACGGTCGAGGAGACGACGTCGAGCGCGTCCGTGACGCCGCGTTCGAGCTCGTCGACGACGTGGTCGGTGGAGGCGCGGAGCAGGAGCGTCACGCCGTGAGACTCGTCACCGGTTCCCTCGACGTAGAACAGGCCCTCGCCCTCGTCGCGGCGGACGGACCCGCGGCCGAGGTCGTCGGCCGATGCCGAGCGGATGTCGGAGACGATGTTGGCGCCGAGCACCTCGCGGAGGAACTCGATGTCGGACTTCTTGGCGCGGCGCACGGCCAGGATGCCCTCCTTGGCGAGGTAGTGCTGGGCCATGTCGTCGATGCCCTTCTGGCAGAAGACGACGTCGGCGCCGGTATCGACGATGGCGTCGACCAGTTCCTGGAGCTGCTCTTCCTCCTTGTCGAGGAAGTTCTGGAGCTGGCTCGGGTCGTCGACGGAGAGCTGCGCGTCGACGTCGGCCTCGTCGAGTTCGATGGGGTTGTCGAGCAGGAGGACGTCGGCGTCGTCGAGGTCGGTAGGCATCCCCTCGTGGACGGGGTCCTTGTCGACGACGCCGCCCTCGATGAGTTCGGAGTTGCCGACCGTGGAGCCGGTCTGGGTCTCGATGTTGAGGAACTCGAGGTCGGCGACGACGGAGCCGTCTTCTGCCTCGACGGTGACGGCGTCGACAGCGTCGACGATGAGCTGGGAGAGCAGCTCCTTGTTGAGTTCGGCGCCCTTGCCGGTCATGGAGGTCTCGGCGACCTTCCGGAGCAGTTCCTCGTCGTCGGGGTCGACCGAGGTGGCGATCTCGTTGATCTGGGACTTGGCCTCCTTGGACGCCATGTCGAAGCCCTTGATGATCGCCGTCGGGTGGATGTCCTGGTCCAGCAGTTCCTCGGCGTTCTTCAGGAGTTCGCCAGCGATGGCGACCGCGGTCGTCGTCCCGTCGCCGGCCTCGTCCTCCTGGGCCTCGGCGACTTCGACGATCATCTCCGCGGTCGGGTTGTCGATGTCCATCTCCGTGAGGATGGTGACGCCGTCGTTCGTGACGGTGACGTCACCGAGCGAGGAGACGAGCATCTTGTCCATTCCCTTCGGCCCGAGCGTCGAGCGTACCGACTCGGCCACGGCGCGGGCCGCCGAGATGTTGTGGCTCTGTGCGTCCTTGTCTTTCATCCGCTGGGAGTCCTCACCCAGGATGATCATGGGCTGGCCGCCCATCTGTCGCTGGCTCATAGTCACTGATTGATTGAATGTGATTCTATATAAAAGTGAGGGTTCGTCGGCGGCGGCGACGCGACCGCCTCGCGACCCGTCGAGCAAGAAACCGCCGGACAGAGCGCCTCCACCCGCGGTGCCGTGACAATAGTTGTCACGGCCCCGGTCGGAACGAATCGGCCGTTTATATGCGATCAGTCGACCGGCTCTTTCCAGTGGACCGTGACGGTCCCGACGACGAAGCTGTCGTCCGTCTCGGTGTCCCGGCGGAATCTGATCGTGTTCTCCCCTTTCGTCAGCCTGGCCGCGGTGACGGTATCCATCCAGTACTGCCAGCCCTCGCGCGCGGGCACGTCGAACCCGGAGAGCGGCTTGTCGTTGACGAGCACGTCGTGGTCGTACGTCCCCACGTCGTACACCTGCATCTGGACGTAGGCGTCCTGCGGGTCACCGGTCGGGACGTCGAAGGTGTGCTGGTCGGTCTTGTCGCCCGAGTAGGACGCCCACGGGACGTCGAGGCCGTCCTCGTCCGGGCCGAGGTGCTCCTGAAACGACACCAGCGCGTAGTTGGCGCGGTACTCTGCCATATCTACCTGGTCTCGCGGCACCCACTCGAAGGTTCGGGACGATTCGGGCGAATCGGACGGTCCAAAGGAGCCGTCTCACGCCTCCGGCCCGACGCCGTCGTCGAGGAATCGTTCCCCGACGTCGCCGCTGGGGAGCATGCAGGCGTCCTTCCGGCCGAACCAGTCGTATCGATTATTCGCGACGAGATTGTAGACCGCGTCCCGAATCGGCCGCGGGAGGACGAGGAAGTGACGAAGGAGCGGATAGAGCCCGTCGAAGTGCCGGGCGGCGCGGAGGCCGCCCTCAGACTTCGTGTACGCCTCGCCGTCCTCGATGAGGACGAACGTGTCGAAGTCGTCGGTGGGCAGGTCGTGTTTCTCCAGGAGCGCCTGCCCGACGCGCGACTGGAGCGACGCGAACCGGAACGTCCCCTCGGCGTCGTGTTCGACGACGAACTGCACGATCGAATTACAGAGGTTGCAGACGCCGTCGAACAGCAAGATGGGATGCTCGTCGGTCGGCGGGACGTCCGCGAGCAGGTCCGACTCTTCGGCCGCCTGGCCGGCGTCGTCCGTCGACGGGGAGTCGGACCGGGACATACTCGACGTTCGGTCGCGGTCGGAGAAAGGCGTTGTGGAGGTCGGTCTGTCGGCGTGACCGAAGTAAGTGGGGGTCGGCGCGGAAACGAATTACCGTGGAACGTGCGCTCAAGAGCATCCCACGAAGTGGTTCACAGGACTAAATCCCCACTTCAAGCATACCGCGCCGAAGGCGCGGTTTCACTTCACGCGAGCGGAGCGAGCGTGAAGGTCTTTTTCGCCCACGTTTTTCGAGGAGCCCTCTCCGCAGCGAGCCGAAGGCTCGCGAGGAAGGGCGACGATGAAAAACGTGGGACGCCAGGACTGGGATTTGAACCCAGAATCCCGAAAGGGAACACGCTTTCCAGGCGTGCGCCTTACCGTTCGGCCATCCTGGCTCGCATCGATACGTCCGCGGTTGTCGGTTTAAGAACTTTCGTTCTGGGTCGCGCGAGTGGGTCGGTGACTCACGGGTTTTCGTTCTCGGTCTCGTCGACGACTTTCGGACCGTCATCGTCGACCAGCTGCTGCTGAGACCGTCCGGTGACGAACGCGGCGGCGATGCCGACCACGACGGCGACGCCGAATTTGACGCCCCAGTCGACCAGCTCGCCCGTGGCCAGTTCGTAGGCCTGGATCAGGACGAGGAAGGAGAGCAGGCCGAGGGCGCCCCAGAGGAGGCGGCGTTTCGTGCGCGGGTGCATGGCCTCACTCACGCGCGGACGGCCTTCACTTCGTCGCAATCGCCTCTATCTCGACGCCGACGCCCTTCGGGAGTTCGTCGACGCCGACGGCACTGCGGGCCGGCGGCTCGTCGTCGAAGAAGGACTGGTAGGTGTCGTTCATCGCGTCGAAGTCGTCGATGTCGTCGAGGAAGACGGTCACCTTGAGCACGTCCGCCATGGTCGCGCCGGCCTCGTCGAGGACGGCCTGGACGTTCTCCAGGGCCTGCTCGGTCTGGACGTCGACGGCGGCGTCGTCGAGCAGGTCGCCTTCGGGGGTGAGGGGTATCTGGCCGGCGGTGAACACGAGGTCGTCGGTGGCGGTCGCCTGGCTGTACGCCCCCACCGCGGCGGGGGCCGCGTCGGTGCTGACGATACGTTTCATACCCGGAAGGGCGGCGGGGACGGCCTTGAAACCAGCGGGGCAGCGCCGAGCGAGGACGAGTGCCGCGGGCGGCTAGACCAGAATCTCGACTTCGTAGCCGGCGTCCTCGAGGCCGTCGATGATCGCCGCGACGTGGTCGTGGCCACGGGTCTCCAGGTCGAGTTCGACCTCGGCGTCGTTCATCGCGATGTCCCGGGAGGTGCGGTCGTGCTCGATGGCGTAGATGTTGGCGTCGTGTTCGGAGAGCACCTCGACGAGTCGTTCGAGGGCGCCGGGGCGGTCCTTGAGCACGGTCCGGAGTTTGAGGTACCGGCCGGTCTCGACGAGGCCGCGCATGATGACGTTCGTCAGGACGTTCAGGTCGATGTTGCCCCCGCAGAGCGCCGGAACGATGGTCTCGTCGTCGGCGTAATCGAAGCGCTCTTCGAGGACGGCGGCCAGCGAGACGGCGCCCGCGCCCTCAGTCAGCGTCTTTCCCCGTTCGAGCAGCGTCGTCAGTGCGACGGCGATCTCCGAGTCGGAGACGGTGACGACCTCGTCGACGCGCTCCTGGATCACCTCAAACGTACGCTCGCCGACCTTCCGCGTCGCGATGCCGTCGGCGATGGTCTCGACGGACTCGCGGGCGACGACCTCGCCCTTCTGGAGCGAGTCGGCGACGCTGGCGGCGCCCTCGGCCTGGACGCCCACGACGCGAACGTCGTCGACCTTGCCCTTCAGCGCCGTCGCGATGCCGCTGATCAGCCCGCCACCGCCGATTGGGACGACGACGGTGTCGACGCTCGGCAGGTCCTCGGCGATCTCCAGGCCGATGGTCCCCTGACCGGCCATCACCTGCCAGTCGTCGAAAGCGTGGACGTAGGTCCGGCCCTCCTCGCGCTCTATCTCGTGGGCGCGCTCGGCCGCTTCGTCGTAGTCACGGCCGTACAGCACCACCTCGCCGCCGTAGTTGCGCGTCGCCCGCACCTTGGAGATGGGTGCGTGCTCGGGCATGACGATGGTCGAGTCGACGCCGATTCGCGTCGCCGCCAGCGCGACGCCCTGAGCGTGGTTGCCCGCGCTCGCCGTGACGACGCCGGCGTCCTGCTCGGCTTCGGAGAGCGTCGCGATGCGGTTGGTCGCCCCGCGGATCTTGAACGACCCCGTCCGCTGGAACAGTTCGAGCTTGAGGTGGACGTCGGCGCCGGTCATCGCCGAGAAGGTGTGCGAGTAGTCCAGCGGCGTGTGCCGGGCCGTCGCGGAAACGCGGTCCTGGGCCGCCAGCACGTCCTCGAAAGTCAGCATTGCCCGAGCGTTGGACCTGCGGCTACGTAACGATCCGGTGTTCGAGGACGTGTGCCCGCGATGGGGAGCGTTCGTCTTGCTGTCCGCGTTTCCACAGCGAAACAGCCCCAACAGCCATCCGCCCGGGCGGGACTTTCGTGACGCTGTCGGATCTGGATTTCTCGGCTATACGCCCGGATTTCCACAGCCACCGCTCACGAGTGTTACTTCGAGGGGGGAACGAATAGATTGTGTGACTGCAGCCGAAGCGATGGGTGGATGGGTCATAAAGGCCACCCGTGCGGAGTGAAAGTGAAAGTGCCGGACGGAGCGGCCACAACACGGCCGTGCGACGAACGTCAGACGCCCGTCGTCGGCACGGATCGCCTGGAATAAATCGCCAGGCAGCCCCCACCATTTCGTATGGAGATCGAGTGACGATAGCGCGTTGCGAACGGTTCTCACGGCGAGGAGCGAACGAGGACGTCCTCGTCCACGGCGTAGGCCGCCACGCGCTCGCGAAGCGGCCCGTCGCCCGGCCACGACGCGGGCGCGTCCAGTAGATCTGGGTCGCCTACGTACGTCTGAACGGTTCCGCCGCTGGCGTGGGGGAACGGGACGCGGACGTACAGGCCACGGTCGACGCCCTCGTAGCGGTCCAGCGCGGCGACGTCGTCGGTGACGAGGATTCGTCCGTCGACCTCGCCGCCGGGTGCGAGCGTCGGGTACTCACCCTCGACGCGATGGAGTCCGTCGAGCGTGGCCGGTCCGTCGTACGCGAACTCGTCGAGGACGGCGCTGGCGGTGTCGGGATTACAGAGCGTGCCGTAGACGAAAACGCGCACGCGGGGTCACACCCCCGACGTTCCGTCGCGAGCGTACTCACCGGCCAAGGCCCGAGCTATCGCGATGACTAACCACGTCGTCATCGCACTGAACCCAGCCGTGAAGACGGCATCAAGCAGACCGCCAGTCGGGAAGTCGACGAGGTTTATCGCGAACAGCAGAGCGAAGTGGGCAGGCCAGTAGACGGCTGAAGGAACTATTTCATCGATACGATCAGTTACGACGTTAACGCGAGTTCGGACCGGCCGAAGGAAACTCACGGTCAAGGTGGCACCGACACCGGTGGCCAGCGCATATGGACCGGACCACCTGAGCCCCAGCCATGAGAGCCAGGCACCGACAGCTATGAGCGCGCAGAGGATGACGACAGCGAAGAATTCGTGGAGGGGACGTGGGACCCGGGAGAGTACTGACATGGAGGACCACTGGCTGGCCGATAGGTTGAGGTGTCGTGTCAAATGGTTTTTGAATGACGTCGGGCCCCTTACGCAGCAGGCCTAACGAGTCCACGAACGAGACGAACCAGCAGGAGAACGAACGCTGCCGTGACTGCGCCGGCGACGACGACCGGTAGGGCCGTCCGAACTACTGGCGGTAACGCGCTCAGCGACACTCGCACTAATACGTAGGTCCCAACGACGGCGAGTCCCAGACGAATGGCATCTCTTCTCGAAGAAACGCCACCTCCACGGCGCTCCGGATAGAGCTCCAGCAAACGACATCGGACGCGTTGCGAAACCAGTGGCAGGACCGCCACGACGCCGAGGACGAACGCCGGGGAGAGTTGCGCACCGCTATCGACAGCCAGGGCACCATAAAACAGCCCGACCAGACCGAAGGCGAGCACCGCGATGAACCTGATCGCTGGATCGTCGAGGTCGGTTTCGGGCACGCGTCGCGGCCTCTATCGCTCTTCGATGGGGACGAACTCCTGGTCCTCCGGGCCGGTGTAGCGGGCCCGCGGGCGGATGAGCCGGTTGTCGTCGATGTACTGGAAGACGTGGGCGATCCAGCCGCCGACGCGGGACATGGCGAAGATGGGGGTGTAGATGTCGATGGGGATGCCCATCTGGTAGTACGTCGACGCCGAGTAGAAATCGACGTTGGGGGCCAGGCCCTTCTCCTCGGCCATGTAGTCCTCGATAGTGGTGGACATCTCGTACCACTTGATCGACCCGGCGGCTTCGCCCAGGTCCTTGGATTTCTCGCCGAGGATCTTCGCACGGGGGTCCTTGACGTCGTAGACGCGGTGGCCGAAGCCGGAGACCCGGCGGCCCTCGTCGAGAGCGCCCTTGACCCACTCCAGGGGGTCCTGCTCGGCGTCGTCGACCTCCTTGAGCATCTCCATGACGTCCTGGTTGGCGCCGCCGTGGAGCGGGCCCTTGAGGGTGCCGATGGCGGAGGTGACGGAGCTATGCAGGTCCGAGAGCGTCGAAGCCGTCACGATGGCGGAGAACGTCGACGCGTTGAGGCCGTGGTCCGCGTGGAGCACCAGCGCCATGTCGAACGTCTCCGCGAGGACGTCGTCGGGTTCCTCGCCGTTGAGCATGTAGAGGAAGTTCGCGGCGTGAGAGAGGTCTTCCCGGGGCTGGACGGGGTCGTCCCCCTGGCGGATCCGTGCGAACGCCGCGAGGATAGTCGGAATCTTGGCGGTGATGCGACGGGCCTTGCGGAGGTTGGCCTCGTCGTCGGTCGGGTCCGCGTCACCGTCGTCGGGGTCGAACGCCGACAGCGTCGACACCCCGGTCCGCAGCGCCGCCATCGGATTCTCGTCGGCCTCGGCGAGCGCACGGACCACTTCGATAACCGCGTCGTCGACCGCCCGTTCGGCCACCATCGAGTCGGTGAACTCCGCGAGTTCGCCCTCGTCCGGGAGGTGGCCGTACCAGAGGAGGTAGAGCACCTCCTCGTAGCTCGCACCCTTCGCCAGGTCCTCGATCGTGTACCCGCGATAGACGAGCTTGCCAACCTCGCCATCGATGTCGCTCAGATCCGACTCGGCGACGAGGACACCCTCGAGCCCTTTCTTGAGGTCGTCTGACATACGGTAAGCGTTCACTACGTGCCGGGAAAAGCATTATCTTTCGAAGACCGACACGAGCGGACTGACCGCCCCATTTTGTGGATATTCGTTCAATAATCTGGAAAACAGTGGGCGAGGATCGTCGGAATCGGCGGTCAACGAAAGCATCTTTCGGATCTGTCGATACCACATGAATGGTGACAACACGGCGCACGAGTTCGGTCGCGTCTCCACCACTATCAGTCGCGCCACTCCGTCCGTAGTAGCCCGTACTGGACCATGTCCCGGTGCTCGCCGTTCACGAACATGAACTTCCGACGGCGACCCTCCTCGGTGAATCCCAGGGACTCCAGCAGGCCACGGGAGGCGTCGTTGAACGCGAACGCGCCCGCCCCGACGGCCGGCGTGTCGTAGGTCCGGAACGTGTAGTCGACGGCGAGTTCGACGGCCTCGCTCCCGTATCCTTCGCCGTGGACCGCTGGGACGAGCCAGTAGCCCAGTTCGGGACGCTTCCAGTCGGCGTCCTCCACGGAGACGACGCCGATGCAGTCCACGTCTTCGGCGTCGACCCGCCCCGATCCGGCGTCGTCGTCGAGACAGACGAGGAACCGATCGTCGTCTCCTTCCTCGAACGCCGTCTCGATCTGTTTGCTGGTCCTGACCGGGGTTCCGAGCGGATAGCGGAGTTCGGGCTCGTTGCCCCGCTGGAGGAACGGCACGTCCTCGCTCTCGACCGTCCGGAGCGTGACGCGCTCGCCGCTCGCGACGCGTGCGCCTGGCATGGCTGGACAGTCACGAACGGCCGGTAAATGTCTTCTGCGTCGGCCGGGCTCGACTAGCGGTGGCGCAACGACCGGTTTTTTGCCCGGCGGTCACGGAGAGTAACGTATGCCCGGCGACGAGGTGGCCTACGAGCCGGTCAGCGTCAAGGCGATGCTGGCCGAGATGAAAGACACCGCCGAGCTGCTGATCGACCTGTCGTACTCCGCCGTCCTGCTGGGCAGCGACGAGGTGGCCGCCGAGGTGCTGGAACTGGAAGAGCAGATGGACGTCCTCCAGCTACGGGCCCGGATGAGCCTGCTGATGGCCGCCCGGACCACGGAGGACGCCGAGGCGCTGGCGCCGGTGCTGGGGATGGTCGGCGCCGCCGAGAAGATCTCCGACGCCGCCGGCGACATCGCCAAAGTAGTACTCGAGGACATCGGCCTCCCCGACGCGATGCGGGCGGCCCTGCCCGAGGCCGTCGAGACGCTCGTTCGAGCGACGATCGCCGCCGAGTCGCCGTTCGCCGGCGAGACGCTGGCGGCCATCAACCTGGAGACCGAGACGGGCGTCCGCGCTATCGCCGTCCGTCGGCAGGGCGACTGGCTGCTCAACCCCGACGCCGACACCGCGCTCCGGGCCGGTGACGTCGTCCTCTTCCGCGGTCCCGAGGAGGGGATCCTTGAGGTGTACCGGGACGCCACTGGCGGGAAGACGTACGAACCCCCGGAGCCGCCCGAGGGCGAACTCGGTGACCTCGAACGCGCCGTCGACTCCATCGTCCTGATGAAGGACATGGGCGAACTCGCCGTCGACCTGGCCTACGGCGCCGTCCTCTTCGACAGCCAGGACGTCGCCGAGGAGGTCGTCGAACTCGAAGCCGAGGTTGACGCCCTCCAGTCCCGCTTCGAGGCCTGGACGCTCCAGGCCGCCGGCCGCGTCGAGGATCCGGTGAGCCTCCGCGGGCTGGTCCACCTCGCCCGCTCGACGGAGGTCATCTCCGACGCCGCCCTGGAGATCAGCGAGGGCGTCCTGCGCGGGCTCTCGACCCACCCCGTCGTCGCCGAGGCGGTCAAGGAATCGGACGAGATAATCGTCCGCGTCGCGGTGGAGTCGGGCAGCGCCTTCGACGGCACCACCATCGGCGCCGAGCAGGTGAAGACCGAGACCGGGATGCGCGTCATCGCGATCCGGCGGGCCGCCGGGAGCGAGCGCGCCACCCGCGAGGGGAGCGACTGGGTCGTCTCCCCCAGCGCGGAGACGACGCTCGGCAGCGGCGACGTCCTCATCGCCAAGGGGACGCGCTCGGGTGCGGAGCGATTCACGGCGCTGGCGAAGGCGGAGTAATCGTTACGTGCAGGTGTGTACTGACGAGCGATCGTCCTGACAGGTCGAAGCGGCGTTCTGGTCGTCGTGGGAGAGACGGGGTTCGGCTCAGAGACGACGAGGGAATACGGGCCTGGTCCAGACACTCGAATAGCGCTCGACGGGGCCCCTCGCTCGACGGCCCTATTCCGACGACCCGGGCGTGTCGGCGGTCCGTTCGCCGGCTTCGGTCTCGGCGGTGAACTCGAATTCGAGTGCTCCGTCGAGGACGTGTGTCCGGTCGGCCAGCCCCGCTTCGGCGAGTTCGACGGTGCTCTCGACGACGAGTCGACGGGCCGACTCCGGCCAGTCAGCGACTGGGAGGTCGATGAACACCGTCTCGTCGGCGATTTCGCCGAACCGGTGGACTTCGACGACTGCGGCGGTCCCCTCTCGGAACAGCGACACGGTCGGGTGGGGCCTGTGGTCACCCATAAATGGACCCTGGAGCGATAGCTGTGGCGCGGTGCCGTCGCCGCCCAGTGCCACGAACCGCTGTGTGAGCGACTGCAGTTCGGTGCCCTGCGGGTGCGAAATCGACGTGTAGAAGTGATCCGGCAAGGGGGAGAACCTGGGGTCGACGCCAACGGTAGCGAGATTGGTCCCATCGGCGCGGAATTCGAGATACTTGCCATTGTCCCGCGGGTTGTCGTCGGTCTGTACAGCCGGGTCCGTGTGTTCGGTTCGTGACTCGACAGCGTTACACCCCGCAGCGGTGGTGGAGGCGGCGGTCAGGGCGGACGCGAGGAATGCGCGACGGCGCATAGGTGTCGAAATTGCCGGCAGCATCAAGAACGTTAAGAAACTACCACCGGACCCCGGATTGCGTACTCTCCTTCGAGAATCACCGTCTGTTCGTGGGCCGAAAACACGCGTTATCTCCTGCGAGGGTCTCTGGCAGAAGAATGAGAGTCACAGTCCGCACATCGGTCTGTGGGCACCCCCTCCGAACCATGGATTCGCTCGGCAGTGGTCGAAAACAGAGTCAGCCCAAACGATCACCATCCACCTGCTCTGCACCTACGTCTCACGGGCCAGCCGAATCGCAGAGAAGAACGTCAGTACGGCCGTCGCCAGGCCGCCCAGGGAGACGGCGAGGACGAACCCCAGGCCGACGTAGAGCACCGACGGACGCGTGGTCCCGGGAACGACGACGAAGAAACCGAACACTGCCAGCGTGACGACCAGGGAGACGGCGAACCCCCACTTCGCGTTGCGCCTGACGTTCAGCGCGCGGACGAACGCCGCCCGCCCCGACGGTTCGGTGCGTTCTGACACGTCCGCGGGTTGGGCGGGGGCGATAAAGGGCGCGTCGGTTCGGAGCGGCGACGTGTTTTTCAACTAACCGGTCGTCTTCGGAGGTATGGGCAACGGTACCATGACGCTCGCCGCGGCGGTGGTCGGATGAGCGCCGCCGGCGATTCCGACGACGCCGAAGAGCCGGAAGATGCCGAGGACGCCGCCGGCGCCGCGAACGCCGAGGACGAGGACGAACTCGACGTCCCCAACTGGGACGACGAGTACCTCGACCGGGTGGGCGACAGGTTGCGCCACAGCTACGACCTGGCGAAGGACCACCAGGTCGACGTCGGCGGGAGCGTCGCGGGCGGACGGTTCGACCTCTACGGACGCCTGGCGATCACGTCCCAGCGACACTTCATCCACCCGAACCTCACGTACGGCCACCACGAGCAGACCGAGCACCTCTACGCGCGGCGGGCCGAGTCGGTGACGGTCGCCGACCTGGAGGCCCTCGTCGAACTGGGCCACGATCTGGCCGACGAGCGCGTGGTGGCCAGCGAGGAGCACTTCAGCACCGACTTCACGTTCGCGCTGATCGTTCCGGAAATTCCGGAGAAAGTTCGCTCGTTCGTCGACGGCTTCAGCGACCGGACGCTCCTGAAATACGGCTACCACGGCCACTACGAGGTGAACCTGGTCGTCGTCGCGCCGGAACGGGAGGACGTCGTCGCGAGCGAGTCGGCCGACGTAGCCCGCGCGTTCGCGCTGTGGGAGTCGGGCGACGAGGGAGAGTCGTCGTCGGGACTCCTCTCGCGGCTACTCCCCTAGTCGTCGGAGGCCTCCGCGGGGCCGCTGCCGCCCCTCCCCGTGAGCGAGTCGCGGTCGAGGCCGCCCCGGGCCTCCCTGATGTCGTCGACGCTGTAGCGCACCAGGCCGAAGATGAGGCCGACCAACACCAGCGCGATGAGGCTCTGGAGCACGAGCGAGAGGGTCGCGAAGAAGCCGCCGGCCTCGCCGGCGAGGATGGTCGACGGGTTGCGCAGCAGGCCGATCCACAGCAGCGCGACGACGGTGACGGCGAGCATGAACACGAGCGGCACCCCGGTCGAGACGAGCTGTTTGTCGTCGTCCCAGTTGGCGAGCCACACTGTGGCGACCAGCAGGGCCAGGGCCGCCAGCGACTGGTTCGCGCCGCCGAACAGCGGCCAGATGTTCTCCCAGGTGCCGCTGGCGACGAGCAGGTAGCCCGCCGTCGCGAGAATGCCGGCGTTGACGTACCTGTTCGTCGTCGTCCGCTCCAGGCTGGTCTCCGGCGTCCCGACGACCTCCTCGTACATGTACCGGCCCAGGCGCATCGCCGTGTCCGTGCTCGTCAGGAGGAAGCTGACGAACACGAGGCCGATGAACGTCGCCGCGGCGGTGACGCCGAGGCCGAACACCGTGAGCAGCGCGCCGCCGCCGGCCGGGAAGGTGACGAGCGCGGAGCTCAGCGTCTCGGTGCCGCCGGCGATGATGGAGACGGCGATGACCGCCGTGATGGCCAGCAGCCCCTCGCCGAGCATCCCGCCGTAGCCGATGACGCGGGCGTCGGACTCCCTGTCCAGCTGTTTCGCCGTCGTCCCCGAGGAGACCAGCGAGTGGAAGCCGCTGATCGTCCCGCAGGCGATGGTGACGAAGAGGAAGGGGAACAGCGGCCCGAGAGCCGGGTGGACGAAGCCGGTCCAGCCCGGGATCTGGGTCGTCAGCGACGCCACTTCGACGCCCTCGATGCCGGCCGAGGCGACGTCGACGGTGATGGGCGAGAACCCGATCACGGTGCCGGCGATGGCCCCGAGGATCATCCCGCCGACGCCGACGTACAGCAGGCTAGACGTGAGGAAGTCACGGGGCTGGAGCAACACCCACACCGGCAGCACGCTCGCGGCGAAGGCGTAGAGGACGGTGACGAACACCCAGGCCGCCATGTTCGCGTTCGTCGCGGCCGCCAGCGGGAGCCAGCTACCCCCGTCGCCCAGCAGAACGATGGTCCCGGCGGGCAGTCCCTCGCGGGCGAAGACGGCGATGGGGTACTGGAGTCCCACCCAGACGCCGCCGAACACCATCGCGACGAAGGCGATCGCTCCCGGCAGGAAGGGGAGGTTCAGCTGGTAGAGGTAGACGCCGAACAGGACCGCCAGGGCGATGTACACGAGTGACGCCGTCGCGGTCCAGGGGAAGGCGTCGAACACCAGCCCGATGAGGTACGCGAACGCGGCGATGACGAGGATGATCGTCAGGTACGCGAACCACAGCAACATGTTCTTGCCCCGTTCGCCGACGTACTCGCCGATGATGTAGCCGATGGACTTCCCCTCGTGACGAACCGACGACGACAGCGCCATGAAGTCGTGGACCGCGCCGAACAGCGGGTTGCCGACGGCGATCCAGATCAGCGCCGGGATCCAGCCGAAGGCCGCCGCGGCCGTGATGGGACCGGCGATGGGCGCGCCGCCGGCGATGGAGGAGTAGTGGTGCCCGAGCAGCACGGACCGCTTCGAGGGCACGTACTCCTGGCCGTCGTCGTACTTGTGGGCCGGCGTCTCGTTCTCGTCGTCCAGTTCGACGAACCGCGCCAGGTACCGGGAGTACCCGACGTAGCCGACCGAGAACGTGACCAGTGCCAGAACCGCCATCCACATGACCTGAACCATGGTATGAGAACACCTATCAGAAACGGAACGCCGAGCGCCGCCTTAATTACACCCGAAAGTATATGACGAATGGTGTTTCTAACACCTTGCTATTGCCACGTTCGAAGGCAGTAGCGAGGGCTTTCTGGGCTTGCAATATCACATGCCGCAGATATCTGCGGTCGTTCCCACCAATAACTGGTACGTGACGTGAGCCCGGACGGTGAGGTCTGCCCGCCACCTCGGTCAGCGGCGACAGCACCCGTCACGCCTCGACGGAACCGGCAACCTCGACGTCCAGTTCGTCGGCGACCGCTGCCAGCAGGCCCGAATCGACGTCGCCCGAGCGGGTCTCGACGACCCCGACGACGGGCTCGTCGAACCCGTCTCGGATCTGGGCGAGGTGCTCGCGCTCGGTCGCGACGCGCTCGCGGAGGTAGCGGGCGCCCCGGCCCTGCTCGTCGTCGTCGGGCGCCGGCGTCACCCGGTTGACGACGAGTCCATCGACGGTCAGGCCGGTGTCGGCCAGCTGGTCGACGGCCCGTTCCGTCTCGCTAACCGAGAGCCCGTCCGGGTTGAGGACGAGGTAGAACGCCGACCCCTCGCGGAGAGTCTGCGCCGCGAACTCGAACTTCTCTTTCCGGTCCCGGAGGTGGGCGATGATGGGGTCGTCGTCGAGCCGCCGGCGGGCCGCCTGCTTCCCGATGGCGGCCTTCTCGAACAGGTCGACGCTCTGAACTCGCTTGGCGACGAGGCGCTCGATCCAGTCCTCGAGGAACTCCGGGAGGGCGAGCAGGCGGAGGGTGCCGCCCGTCGGCGAGGTGTCGAAGACGACGCGGTCGTAGTCGTCCGCGTTTTGCATGACGTGAATGAACCGGTCGAACAGCGCCGCCTCGTACGCGCCGGGCGTCTGGTGGGCCAGTTCGATCTGGCGGTCGAGTTCGTTGACGATGGACGCGCTCACCTGGTCGTTCATCCGGCGGCGGACTTCCTGCAGGTGGCGCTCCACCTCCTCGTCGGGGTCGATTTCCATCGCCCAGAGGTGGTCGAACCCCTCGACTCGGCGGGCCTCGTCGCCGAACTGCTGGCCGAACACGTCCGAGGTGCTGTGGGCCGGGTCCGTCGAGACGACGAGGGTCTCCAGGCCCGCCGCGGCACACTTCGTCGCGTAGGCGGCGGAGACGGTCGTCTTGCCGACGCCGCCCTTGCCGCCGAAGAAGACGAATTTCTCCATCAGTGGACGTGGTACTGCTGACCCTTCCGTTCGAGCAGCGATCCGCGATCCCACATCCGCCGCTCCCAGGCCTCGAACTCGTCGCCGAGGTAAGGCAGCAGTTCGACGGTGTAGTATGAGATGGGACTCGGAATGCCGAAGGCGTCGGCGAAGCAGGCGAAGAGGAACGCGTCCTCGACGTCCTCGGCCTCCTTCTCGATCTTCTCGCTGGCGGGGTGTTCGACCATCCCGTGCCAGAGACCGTGGGCCCACTCCTCGACCCACTCGCGGAACGCGGCGATGCGTCGGTCGAGCCGGGCGCGTCGGTCGCTCATACGCCCCTCTCACCGCCGGGCGCCGTGCCGTGGGCGTCAATGACAACCATGCAGGGAACTTCGCAATCGAACAACATAAGCGTGCGGTCGCGGCGGATAGCGGCTCTACGGCCCCTCTTCGGGGTCGGCGAGGACCAGCGGGCGCGTTCCACATGCGTAGGAGCCACATACCAAAGCCGTTCGTGGGACCAGCGACCCCATGGCTGCCGAGGGCGACCTGCGCGTCCTGCTCGCGCTCGATGTAGTGCTCTCTTTGCTGTTCAGCGTCATGGTCGTCACCCTCCTGGATTTCGCGGGTATCAACGAGTTCTCCTGGCCGACCGTCGCCGCGTCGACGCTCTTTCTCGCGATAGTGACCTACGTCGTCGTGTTGCGGTGACTGTCAGTGACGGGACCGTGCGAGACGTGGCTGCTCGCTGCGTGAAACAGAAGGTATTCATGTCACCTGTATGATCGGCTGCTATGCGACGTCTCAGCGCCACCGGGGCCCTCAGTTCGCTCGCCTTCCTCTTCGGGTTCTCTCTCGTCGGGCTTTCTGCGTGGGTGGTGGCGGGCTTCCACGCTAACCCCCCGCAGGGTGAAGCGTTCGGTGCAGGACTCGCTTACTTCGGCACGTACGCGCTCGGCGCTGTCGGGGTCGCAGGCATCGGCTTCGCACTGGTCATCTCGCCCGCGCGGGCAGACGGCGGCGGGCTTCTCACGGTGGGCCGCCGCCAGCGCCAGCTCTCCGGTGCTGGACTGACCGTTCTCGTGGCGAGTCTGGTCGCCCCGGTCGTCGCTATCCAGGTAACTGGCATCGTCAACACCATCCTCACCTTCCTCGGACTGGTCGCGACGGGGACGCTACTCGTCGTCGTTGCGCTCCTCTGGACCGTTAGCGAAGCAGTGCTGATCCGGGCCGGCGTCGTCGGCTAGAAGAACAACAGCGAGATGCCAGTGTACACGCCGTAACTCAGCGCCAGCGAGAGCGCCAGCGACCCGACCCAGGCCAGCGCGGTCTTGCCCATCTTCTCGCGGCTCACCGCGCCGCCGCCCGCCGCCGCGCCGCTGCCGATGATGGCGCTGACGATAATCTCGTTGAACGAGACGGGGACGCCCAGGAAGACGGCGGTCTGGGCGATGGCGAACGAGGGGATGAGCGCCGCCGTGGAACGGCGCGGCCCCAGCGAGGAGTAGTCCTGGGAGAGCGCCTTGATCATCCGCGGCGCGCCGGTCCACGAGCCGACGAGCAGCCCGATGCCGCCGCCGACCAGGACCGCCAGAAGGGGGACCTCGACCGCCCCGAGCAGCGGCACCAGCGGGCCGATGGCCAGGCCGACCTGGCTCCCCCCGGCGGAGAAGGCGACGAGTCCGCCGAGCGCCAGCAGGAAGTGTCGCTGGCCCCGGTCGGGGTCGCCGCTGACGTCGTACCACAGCGCTCCGGCGACGAGGGCGGCCATGGCCAGCGAGGCGACGGCGAGGCCGAACTGACCGGCCCCGACTGCGCGCGCGACGGCGCCCGCCACCGACCCCGGGCCGCCGTTCGGCCCGAGGCCGGTGAAGCCGACGTTGGCGAGGATGAGGCCGACGAGGCCCGCGAGCCCCGAGACGGCGACCTCTTCGGACACCTGCTCCGCCCGGAGCAACTTCGCGGTGAGGTAGGCGATACCGCCGCCGACGAAGGGGATGGCGACCCAGAGGCCGACGATCTCCTGGTAGGCGGCCCACGCCGGCTGGCCGCCCATCGCCAGGCCGACGCCGACGACGGCGCCGGTGACGGTGAACGCCGTCGCGATGGGGTAGCCCGCGAACACGCCGATGGCCACCAGAATCGCGGCGACGATCAGCGCGACGGTGGCCGCGACGGCCGAGAGGCCGCCGCCGTCGGGGAACAGGATCAGCCCCTGTCCCACCGTCTCCGTGACGTTCGCGCCCTGGAGCACCGCCCCGAATAGGCCGAGAATCCCGACGAAGAAGCCCGCGCGCATCACCGAGATGGCGTTGGCGCCCACCGCCGGGGCGAACGGCGTGGAGCCGGAGGACCCGGCGCCGATGGCCCACGCCATGAAGAGGCTCGCCGCTGCCGCGACGACCAGCGTAGCCAGTGTGGCTGTCGCGACCATCTGCCCCGGAGTTATTGTCGGTTCTGTATTAGGCTGCCGGTTACCTGCCCGGATTGCGTGGTGTTCAGCGCGTCGATCCGAGCGCAAGCGACACCCACCGCGGCGGCTACGATCAGATTTATATCAATTCGAGGTGTCACTTCACGTCCGAGGAAGAGGATGTTTCGACAGATCGTTCGCGGCCTGTTCGGTGACGACGGCGGGCACGGGGAGTACCAGTGCCAGCGCTGCGGACGAGCGTTCGAACACCGCCGACAGGTCTGCCCGACCTGTGACAGCTACCGCATCGAACGACGGGAGTGGTGACGCCGAAGGGTCGCGCCGCCAGAGCCTCGTCAGTTCGTCTTGCCACCTGCCCGACGCCAACCCGAAATTGACTCGGCCAGAGCCTCGTCAGTTCGTCTCGCCACCTGCCCGACGTCAACCCGAAATTGACTCGGCCGGCGCCTCGTCAGTTCGTCTTGCCACCTGCCCGACGTCAACCCGAAATTGACTCGGCCGGCGCCTCGTCAGTTCGTCTTGCCGCCGGGATCCTTCTCCGGTTCCGCCATCACTTCCTCCTCCGTGACTTCGAGCCCCTCGGCGGCCTGGGCGGCCTCGACTTCCTTCTCGGTGTTGACGTGCCAGCGGTCGACGGAGGTCTCGTAGTCGGCCAGCCGATTGGAGACGCGCTCTTTGAGGTCGTCGTCGTTGACGTTGACCTCGAAGACGTACTCCGGCCGGTCGTCGCCGTTGACGCGCTGGAGGTTCGCGCTGACGAGTTCGTTGTCGAAGTAGTACGGCGCGATCTGGGTCATCACGTTCTTGTACACCTTGTCCTCGACGGCGCGCAGGGCCTTCCGGCCGGCCGAGTCCGCCGCGCGCGCGACGTAGTCGAGGCTCTCGCCCCAGGATTCGACGGCGTCCTCGGGCTCGTCGAGGTTCTCGTAGGAGTCGGCCAGTTTCTCGCCCGCGGTCCGGAGGTCGTCGTCGGGGTCCTTGCCGGCCTTCTCGCCCTTGCCTTCGCCGACGCTCGCCTGCTCGGCGGTCTTCTCGTTGACGTCGTCGTCGAGGCGTTCGTGGCTCTTGGGCCGCCACTCGTCGAACCCGTCGAGGGCGTCGCTGCCCACCTCTTCTTCCACGTCTTCGTCGTCAGCCAGGTCGTGTAACGCCTGCGTGATGCGCTCGCCGTGCTCGACGACGTCGACCCAGCCGCCGCGTCGTTTGAAGCCGGAGACGCTCTCCTCTATGTCCTTCATGGTAGCTCAGAATACTCGTGCGGCACCGCCCAGGGGTGGCTGCGTCGGGGGGCCATTCGTCGTTAGCAGTCCTTGTCGATACGTGCCCATAAACCTTCTAGTCGGAGAGAGAGTGACAGCCACAGTGACATTTTTTGCCGTGGCACCCGAAGCCGAGCCACCATGCCATCGGCACTGATCGTCGTCAGCGAACACGGCTACTGGGGCGAAGAATGTATAGACCCGCTGACAGCGCTGGACTCGGCCGGTGTCGACGCCACCGTCGCGACACCGTCGGGTGACCCGCCGGAGTTAGACGAGCGCTCGGTCGACCCCGACAGCGTCGGCGAGGAAGAGGCCGAGCGGATCCGCGAGATTCACGAGACCGACGAGCGCCTGAACGACCCGGAACCGATCGCGACGGTCGACGCCGCCGACTACGACGCCGTCGTCTTCCCGGGCGGCCACGGGGCGGAGTGGGACGTCAACCAGGACACCCACGCCCGCGCGCTCCTGTGCGACGCGGTCGAGGGCGAGGAGGGCACGGCGCTGGTCGTCTGCCACGCCGTCGGCATCCTTGCCTTCACTCGCGCTTCCGACGGCGAGTTGCTCGTCGAGGGCCGCGACGTCACCGGCTTCCCGAACGAGTGGGAGGAGGGCATCGTCGACGAGGACGACCGCCTGCCTGACGGCCGGAAGCTACCCTACTGGGTCGAGGACGAGGTCGTCGCGGCGGGCGGCAACTGGGACGCCGAACTCGACGCCGATTCGAGCGTCACCGTCGACGGCGACCTGATCACCGCTCGCGGGCCGGAGTCCTCGACCGAGGCCGCCCAGACGCTGATCGACGAGCTCGGCGTTCCCGCCGAGTAACGACAGCCATACGCCGTTTTTTGCATCGCATAACTATGCGCCCGTCTCCGGTATCTGTGGGGTATGACGCGTGATCAGACCAGACGGAACTTCCTTCGCGTAGCCGGTCTCAGTGGCGTCGTCGCGCTCGCCGGGTGTGGCGAGGGCGGTGACGGCGGCGACGGCGGCGACGGTGGCGCCGAGACGGAGACCGAGACCGACGGCGAGGACGGCGGGTCGCCGGCGGAGACGACGACGCCGAGCGAGGCGGACGGCGGCGACGGTGGCGCCGAGACCAGGCTCTCCTGGCACGCCGGCGGCCAGGGCGGGACCTACTACCCGCTCTCGAACGAGTTCAAGACCATCGTCGAGGACAACACCGACTTCACGCTGAACGTCCAGTCGACGGGCGCGAGCGTGGAGAACGTCGGCAGCCTGGCGAACGGCGACGCCGACTTCGCGCTCATCCAGAACGACGTCGCGTCGTTCGCGAAGAACGGCACCGGCATCGAGGCCTTCGAGGGCAACGCCATCGAGAACCTGATGGGCGTCGCGACGCTGTACCCCGAGACGATAACTATCGTCACGCTGGCGGACACGGGCATCGAACAGCTCTCCGGCCTGGAGGGTGCGACGATCAACACCGGCGACCTCGGGTCGGGGACGCAGGTCAACGCCCTCCAGATCCTGGAGGCGGTCGGCATCGAGGAGTTCGACGAGCAGAACGCCTCCTTCTCGCAGGCGGCCGACCAGCTCCGGAACGGCGACATCGACGCGGCCTTCGTCGTCGGCGGCTGGCCCGTCGGCGCCATCGAGGACCTGGCCAACACCAACGACATCAACATCGTCCCCATCGAGGGCGAGAACCGCCAGGCCGTCATGGACGCCGCCGACTGGTTCTCGGAGGACGAGATTCCCGGCGGGACGTACTCCGGCGTCGACGATGCCGTCCCCACGGTCGCCGTCCAGGCGATGATCGCCACCAACGCCGAACAGCCCGCCGAGACGGTCGAGACCGTCACCGCGGCCATCTTCGACAACACCGACGCGCTGTCGACCAAGACCGACTTCATCACCGCGGACACGGCACAGGACGGGATGTCGATCGAACTCCACGAGGGAGCAGCCGCGTACTTCGACGCCTGAACGGGGTCGGATGGTCCGGACACGGACGGCCCTCGGCGCGTTGCTCGTGCTGGCCCTCGTCGTCGCAGCGGGTGCGCTCGCCGCGACCGGCGGCGGGTCCACGGTGGCCGGCGCCCTCGACGCCGACTCGGCCGACCGGACGCTCGTCGTTGCGGACGTCGAGACCGGCGAAGCGTACCTCGCGACGCCGGTCGAGAACGGGACCACGGTCGCGCTAGAGTACACCCACAGCGTCGAGAAGTCCCGCGTCTACGACGAGTACGCGGTCCGGGGCGACCGCCTGGAGATGACCCGCATGGAGTTCGAGTCCTACGGCTGGGGGCTGCCCGCCGACGCGAACGTCACCCTGGAGAACGGGACGTTCGTCTACGATCCGGACGGCAACGTCTCGGAACTGACGGTCAAGCCCGGCCGAATCGCCGGCCACCGGCTCCACGTCGGTGACCGAACCTACGACCTGGTGAACCGGACCGACGCGCGCTCGGTCCGGATCCGCGTGACGCGACGCTCGACGATAGCCGCGACGTTCGAGGACGTGATCCCATGACTGCCGACCCAGGAGACGACCCAGACCGACCGGACGACGACTCGGACCGACCGGACGACGAGCCACCCCGTGACGCGGCGGACGGAACACCACCGGGCGAGCCGGCCGACGCTGCGACCGATACTGACCCGGACGCCGAGACTGACACCGACGCTGACGAGGAAACCGACACCGACGCGATCCTCCAGGAGATAGAACGAAAGCGGTCGATCCGGGGATGGCTCGCCGTCGCCGTCGCGGCCATCGGCATCGCCTTCTCGGCCTTCCAGCTCTGGTTCGCCGCCCGCGGCCAGGCGTTCGAGGTGACGCTCCCGGTGTACGGCGAGTTCGAACTGGCGACGCTCCAGTTGCTCCAGGTCAACGCCATCCACGTCGGCTTCGCGCTCGTCTTGACGTTCCTCATGTACCCCGCGACGACCGGCGACGGGCCGGTGACGCGACGGCTGGCGGCGTTCGGCGAGGGCGTCCGGGGGCGCTTCGGCGCGGACCACCCGGTGACCCGCGGCGTCGAACGGGTCGGCGACGGTCTGCGGTGGGCCTTCGTCGACCCCGACCTCGACCGGGTCACGCCGATGGACCTCGTGCTCATCGCGATCGCCTTCCTGTCGGTGGCCTACTTCATCACGGACTTCCAGGAGATACAGAACATGCGCGTGTTCGGCCTCAGCGCCGGCCGCCCGGTCCAGGAGGTGTTCACGTTCCTCGAGCCGATATCGGTACTCTTCGGTCCGCTCGCCGACACCTCCTACGCGTTCGCGCTGGGCGTCGTCGGCGTCGTGCTCGTCCTGGAGGCGACCCGTCGGGCGATCAGCCTCTACCTGATGATCATCGTCGCCGCGTTCATCGTCTACGCCCGGTGGGGATTCGTGATCCCCCAGGACGCCGCCTACGTCGGCGTGCTCTCCATCCCACCGCTCTCCTGGGAGTCGATCGTCCAGAACCTCTGGTACAACACGGAGAACGGCGTCTTCGGGATCCCGGTGACGGTGTCGGTGCAGTTCATCTACATCTTCATCCTCTTCGGCGCGTTCCTGGAGATGTCCGGCGCCGGCCAGTGGTTCATCGACCTGGCCTACGCGGTCACGGGTACCCGGAAGGGCGGGCCGGCGAAAGCGTCCATCCTCGCCAGCGGGTTCATGGGCACCATCTCCGGCTCCTCCATCGCGAACACGGTGACGACCGGGGCGTTCACCATCCCGCTGATGAAACGGTCGGGCTACAGCCCGGAGTTCGCCGGCGGGGTCGAGTCCTCGGCCTCCTCAGGCGGCCAGATCCTCCCGCCGGTGATGGGCGCGGCCGCGTTCCTCATCGTCCAGTACACGGCGACGCCGTTCGCGGACGTGATCATCGTCGCGACCATCCCGGCCATCGTCTTCTTCTTCGGCGTCTGGGTGATGGTCCACTTCGAGGCCTCTCGGGTCGGCATCGGCGGCCTCGATCCCGCCGACCTCGTGCAGCCGCGGGGTCACCTCCGGACCGGCTGGTTCTACCTCGTCCCCATCGTCCTCCTCCTGTACTACCTCATCGTCGCGCGACTCTCGGTCGCCCGCTCGGCCTGGTTCACGCTGATCGCCATCACGGCGCTCATCGCGCTCGTCGCGGCCTACAGTGACGAGACGCGCGGGAGACTCGTCGCCAGCTTCGTCGGCATCTCGCTGCTCGCGTTCGCCTGGAACCTCGTCGGGAGCGCCGACGCGGGGACGGCCGGCGCGGCCCTGACCGCCACGCTCGGCCAGATTGGCTGGATCCTCATGGGCGCGGGCGTGTTCACACTGGCGTCGAAACCGCGGCTGGATTCGTCGCTGCTGGAACTCGACCAGCAGGTCGACGACTCGCTGATCGCCGTCACCGGGTGGATATCCCGTCCCGGCCTGCGCGACAACGGCCTCGCCCGGTTCACCGGATTCGTCGGCAAGTCGATGGACGCCGGCGCGCGCACGGCGGTCCCCATCGTCATCGCCGTCGCCGCCGCGGGCGTAATCCCCGGCGTCATCAGCGTCTCCGGCCTCGGCCCCAACCTGGTCGCGCTCATCCGGTCGGTCGCCGGCGGCTCGCTCGTCCTCTTGCTCCTCATCACCGCCGTCTCGTGTATCATCCTCGGGATGGGGATGCCCACGACCGTCACCTACATCATCCTCGTCTCGATGCTCGGGCCCGCCCTGGTCGGCTTCGGCATCCCGGAACTGGCCGCCCACCTGTTCATCCTCTACTTCGGCGTCATCGCCGACATCACCCCGCCCGTCGCCGTCGCGGCCTACGCCGCCTCCGGCGTGGCCAAGTCCGACCCGTTCCAGACGGGCATCGAGGCGTTCTCGCTGTCGCTCAACAAGGCCATCGTCCCCTTCGCGTTCGTCCTGACGCCCGGCATCGTGTTGCTCCGGGAGAACCCCGACGCCGCCGACCTCCCCGCCGGCGAGAAGTTCCGGGTCCTCACCACCGCCGACCTGGCCGACCCGACCTGGGTCGTTCCGGAGGTGGTTATCCCCGTCGTCGGGGTGTTCCTCGGCGTCATCGCGCTCGCGGCGACGGTCATCGGCTACGTCTACGCCGACGTCTCCCGCGCCGACCGCGCGCTGTTCGCGCTCAGCTCGCTCCTCCTGATGGCGCCGGGCCTTGCCGTCTCGGGCACCTACGACGTCCTCGAACTCGTCGGCGTCGCCAGCGGCGAGGTGACGCTCTTCCTCGACCTGACGCTCCGTGCGGTCGGCCTGGCCCTGTTCGCCGCCCTGCTCGTGCGGAACCGGCGACGGGGAAGTGCCGGGACCGAGCCAGGGCGGACCGCAGAGACGGTCTGAGTGGGGTTTGGCTATATGTTCTGGTGGTCAATACACAACTCGGCACGGTCAGCACGAGCAGTTGCCTGCGAACCACGACGGAGCGGAAGTTAACACATATATCCGACAACCGTGCATGCCTCCGTTATATGCAATTCTGTGACGAGTGTGGCTCGATGATGCACACGGAGGACGACGCGTGGGTGTGTCGCTCCTGTGAGAACGAGGAGCCGCGGGACTCGCGAGCAGAAGCGGCGATGACGACCCAGGACGGACAGCGGGACGACGGGGCACCCGCCGTGGCCGACGCGACCCAGGACACCACCGAGACGATGCAGGAGCCCTGTCCGGCGGACGGATGCGACAGCGACCGGGCCTCCTACGAGATGATGCCGAAGCCGGGCGGCTCCTACGAGGTTCGGCTGTTCACCTGCGTCGAGTGCGGCCACAAGTGGCGCGAGTCCTGACGGCGCACCTCGCGAACCCCGCCGCGTGAAATTGCACAGACCGCCACGTCAGACTCTCCAGTTCGATTCACCCACTCGAACTACATTCTCACACACCAACCCTACTCGCGGGAACCCAACATCGTTTAGACGCTGGCCGGCAACGAAACTTCCAATGACAATCGAGGACAGAGGCGATGCCTCAGTCGTCACGCACGCCCTCGCACGGGATCAGCTCTCGACGCTGCGCGACGTCGAGACCGAGCAGGTCGCCTTCCGCAAGGGACTGGTCCGCCTGGGCCGGATCTGTGGCTACGAGATTATCGACGGCCGGATGGAGACCGAATACGTCGAGATACAGACGCCGCTGACCGAGACGATGGGCGAGCGCGTCAAGGGGCTCGACGACGTCGTCATCGTCAACGTGCTGCGCGCGGCGACGCCGTTCGTCGAGGGGCTGCTCAAGGCGTTCCCGCGCGCTCGCCAGGGCGTCATCTCCGCCAGCCGCGACGAGGAGGCCGGCCAGGGTGAGGACGGAAGCTTCCCCATCTCCGTCGACTACGTCAAGATGCCGGAGATCACCGAAGAAGACACCGTCATCGTGGCCGACCCGATGCTGGCGACGGGAAGTACGATGGTCGCCGTCCTCGACGAAATCCTCTCTGGCTCCCCCGAACCCGAGAACCTGATCGTCCTCTCGGCCGTGAGCGCGCCGCCGGGGCTCGTCCGACTGAACGAACGGTTCCCCGACGTCGACCTGCTCACCGTCTCCATCGACGACGAACTCGACGACGACGGCTTCATCGTCCCTGGCCTCGGCGACGCCGGCGACCGCGCGTTCCGGACGACCTGACTCCGGAAGCCGACGCCTACTTCGACGATCCGCGAACCCTCTCGTTTCGGGTGGAAACCACCAGCGAGCAGGACGACAGATTCGAAAATTCGGTATTATTCTCCACTAGAAACGGTGGTCCTATTTCGGACCTGCGCGAAAACTAGTCGGACGACGAACTGGGCAGGGTAGCTGTCAGCTCGCGTGTCGTTCGCTCCGCTCACTCCCGCTCGCATATTCGGCGACCGGTCACTCCGTTCGGGCTCGGCCGCTGCTCACGTGTCGCTCGCTCGTACGCCGACCCCTCACTTCGTTCGGGCTCGGCCGCTGCTCACGGCTCCCGTTGGTCGCCGTTCGCTCATTCGTCGGGCCCTCACTCCGTTCGGGCCCGACCGCTCGTCGTACTCGCGATCCGATCCCTCAAGCCAGCCGCCTCAACCACCGGCACGCGGACGTCGAAGGCCACCTCCTCACTGTAGTCGGCATCGAACTCGACGCCAGCGCTCTCCAGGATCCCCCTGACGTCGCCGGAGTCGTCGTACTCGACGGTGACGGTGAATCGCTCGTGGGGCCGTTCGGTGACGATGCCGGCGTCGTCGACGGCCTCCTTCACGGCCCGGGAGTACGAGCGGGCCAGGCCGCCGACGCCGAGGTTGGTCCCGCCGTAGTAGCGGGTGACGACGGCGACGACGTTCTCGACGTCGCGTTGCTGGAGGACGTTGAGCGCGGGCTTGCCGGCGCTCCCCGACGGCTCGGCGTCGTCGCTGGAATACTCCCGGAGCGGGTCGGCGCGGACGCGGTAGGTCGGGACGTTGTGCGTGGCGTCGTCGTACTCGTCCTCGATGGCTGCGACGAACGCCTCGGCCTCGTCGACGGTCGTGGCGGGCGCGACGTGGCCGATGAACTCCGAGCCACGCACCTCGAAGGCGGCCTGCCCTCGCTCCCCCACCGTCCGGTACGCCTCGTCCTCGCTACTCACGCCCACCGCTTGGGACCTCCCGCTCTTCGCTCTTGCCCTCGCCGACGAACGGTCGGACACCCACCGGAGGACGAGTCGCCCCATCGGCTTCGTCGCCACGGTGACGCTCCTCGTCAGATCACTCGGCTTCGACGGCCCGGACGGTTCGGACCAAACTGCATCGGAGCAGTCGCTGGCGGACTGAACGCGAAGAAACGGCCGAACGGCCCGCCCCGCTCGTTCACTCGATTTCGATACGCCGCACGAACTCGAACGCGCGGAGTTCGTTGATCAGCTCACCCGGCAGGTCCTCGTCGGTGATGACGTACAGCACGGGCTCGTCGGTGAACTCCGGGTCCTCGGAGATGACCTGGCGGATGGTCAACTCGTGGTCGGCGATGGCGTCGGTGACGGTGGCGACGATGCCCGTCTCCTCGGCGTCGCGGACCGCGACGGTGAGGACGGTGAGGTCCAGCACCGGCGCCAGGTCCATCAGGCTCGGAATGGCCGAGATGTTCGTGAAGATGCGCGTCAACTCCTCGTCGTCGAGGATGGCCGACGTCGTCGCGTCGACGACCCGGCGGTCGACGCCCACCTCGCGGGCGATGCCGGTGTTGGGGATCTCGATTCCCCCGGAGACGACGCGTCCCTCGTCGTTGACGGAGAAGCCCCGTTCGAGCAGCAGGCGGATGACGGCCTGCTGGCCGGGGGAGTCGGAGAACTTCTCCATTATCTCGTCGAACGTCGCGCCGCCCGGCGGGCCGTCGTCGCTCATCGTTCCCCTCGCATTCGCTTACAGCTCCCCTTTCGTGCTCGCGACGTCGCCGCGGCGCTCGTCGATCCGGGTCGCGTCGTCCAGCGAGCGCGCGAGGCCCTTGAACAGCGCCTCTATCTCGTGGTGGGCGTTCTCGCCCGAGACCTCGACGTGGAGCGTCAGCCCGGCGTTGTGCGCAAGCGAGCGACAGAAGTGCTCGGCCATGTTGCTCGTCAGCCCGCCGACGCGGCCCTGGGAGAACTCGCCCTCGAACTCGAAGTACGGCCGGCCCGACACGTCGACGACGACGCCGGCGACGGCCTCGTCCAGCGGCACCTTGCGGTCGGCGAAGCGGACGATGCCGCGCTTGTCGCCCAGCGCCTCCTCGAGCGCCTCGCCGACCGTGATGGCCACGTCCTCGACGGTGTGGTGCTCGTCCACCTCCAGGTCCCCGTCGCAGGTGACGGTGAGGTCGAACAGCCCGTGCGTCGCGAAGGAGTCCAGCATGTGGTCGAGGAAGCCGACGCCGGTGTCGACCGTGGAGTCACCGTCGCCGTCGAGGTCCAGGGTGACCTCCACGTCGGTCTCGGCGGTCTCCCGGGCGACGGCCGCGGTTCTGTCGGTCATGGTTCGACTGTTTCGGCCCTCGTACTTGGCGATTGCGTCTAGGAGAGGTTGTTTTGGGTGATGATTCGGATGATGGCCGAATTTCTTCGGCCTACACGAGAGCCGTCGATCACAGCACCGGGAACAGTTGAAAGCCCTCGGCCCGCTCGACTCGCGGGACTCGCTGCGCTCCTCGCTACGCTCCGGTGCTTGCTTCGTCCGGCGTCGCCGAGCGAGCCTCGCCCTTTCATCCACCAGGATCAGCCTTGCTCGCGCGGCCTTCGGCACGCGCTCGCAGTTAACTCCGCCAACCCTCCCCGGTCGCTCGCCGTCCGGCGAGCGACACGCTTCCTGACCGCTCCGCAACCGCCCGGCCGGGAGCGCGTTTCATCGCGCGACCAGGGGAAGGGCAGGCTGCGGTGCGATCCCTGGAGGAATGAAAGGGCGAGGCGGGCTGAACGAAGCACGGACCCGTAAGCACCGAACAAAGTGAGGCGCGCAGCGTGGTCCGCGCGAGTTCAGCGGGCCGAGGGCCTTCCTCTGTTCGCGGTCACGCCACTCCGTACACAGCGATTCACGAACTATCCACGTAATCGTCAGACACTCGTCGTCGGGGCGTCTGCCGGGGGTTTATGACCGATTTTCGGCCACCAGTGGACGTGAACTACGAGACGGAGGTGGGTGCAGCGCTGCTCATGGCGTCGGGGTTTTTCTTCTACGTGACGCTGGAGCCCGACATCGTCGGCGCGGTACTGGTCACCATCGGCGCGTGGGCGATGGTGCTCCCCCGGGTCTTCCGGTCCGGGACGTCGACGTCGTGGTAGTCAGGCGTCGGGGCTCGCGGCGGCCTCCCGACGGCGTTCGGCGACGCGGGCCGCGACGAGGACGACGAGCGCCAGCCCGAGCGGGACGAGCAGGAGTTGCATCGCGAGTGTGGCGTCGGAGCCGCTGATGACGACGCCCATCAGGGCGGGGACGGAGCCGACGCCGAGCGAGGAGGAGACGGCGGCGATGGCGGTGACGGGGCCGCTGTGGTGGGGGACCGCCTCCGTCGCGTAGCTGATCAGCAGCGGGAAGATGCCGCCGATGCCGGCGCCGATGGCGGCGACGCAGGCGAGTATCCACAGTCCCTCGGCGTATACGAACGTGACGTAGAACAGCGGGACGAGCGCGACGAGGATGGGGAGGAGCAGCCGGAGGTAGCCCACGCGGTCGGCGACGCGGCCGTAGACGAACCGCGCGGGGACGTAGCCAGCGATCATCACCGAGAGCGTGATGCTCGCCAGGTGGGAGGGGAGTTCACCGTTGGCGTAGGTGGGAAGCCAGATGAACAGACCGCCCTCGACGCCGGTGCCGAAGAACATCGCCGCGGCCATGCCGACGACCTCCGGGCGGCGGAGGAGTGCGGCGACGTCGGCCCGGTCGATCGGTTCCTCTGAGGACTCGACGGCGGGCGCGTCGAGGCGCCAGACCAGCAGGGCGAGCGCGCCCATGCCGGCGGCCAGCGCGTAGTAGGTGAGGCGCCAGTCGAGGAGAGCGACGGCGGCGATGACCAGCAGCGGGCCGACGACGGCGCCGGCGGCCCACGCCATGTCGTAGTAGCCGTAGACGCGGCCGCGACTGTCGGGGTAGAAGTGGCTCAACAGCGGTCGGTTCAGGCCGCGGACGACGCCGTTCATCGTCCCCCGAATGAGGACGGCCAGCAGGAAGACCGCGAGCACGGGCGCGATTCCCATCGCGAGCAGGGCCAGGGCGCTGCCGACGAGCCCGAGGGTGACGAAGCGCTGGGCGTCGAGGTGCCCGGCGCCGAAGCCGACGAACGCGATGACGACGAGGTAGCCGGCGGTCCCGGCGGGCGCGATGAGGCCGAGTTGCCACTCCGGCGCGTCGAACGCCTCGCCGAGTTCGACGATGACCGGACCGCGGGCCATCATCGCGATACCGGCCAGCACCATCGCCGCGAAGATCGCGAGCGTCCAGAGTCGTCTGTTCGACTCGTCGGCCTGGTCGTCCGACCGCGTCACGCCCCACCCTCCCACGACGCCGACGGTCCCACGCGCCGGCCAGCAGGGGCTATCTGTGCGGTCATGCCCGTTCCTGCGTACCGGTCGGCAAAAGCGTTTCGAGATCCTCACTGACTAGTCAGTCAGCCGGGCCGAAGCGCCCGACTGCGGCGGCCCTCACGTCGAGACTGGACCGACCTCCACGGCGAGACTGCGGCGACCCTACAGCGCGTCTCGTGCGTCCGCCAGCGAGAACCGGCCTTCGGACGGCCCGCTTCCGACGACCGCATCGGCGAGCGTGACGCCTCGTCGAATGCTCGTCGAGGATGGTGAGCGCCTGCCCGTGAACAAACTACTTGTGGACGGTCCCGCCCGGGACCACGCGCCCGATAGGGAGGCCGGATCCGGCTGGAAACCAGTTCGAACTCCCCATGCCGACGGAAACGGCTCCGGCCCGTCGCGGAACGTTTACTTTCACTTTCACCACGCACCCTAGGCTGTCTTTTACTGTCAACAGGGTCGAACGACGGTTCCGGGCGTCCCGCGTCGAGGCGGCCGCCGCCGGAACGCGCGACGACGGGACGGCCGGGCTGAGGTGGAAAGAACATGCCAATCTACGAACGGAGTGGACGACGTGGTGTTTCCGAGGGCCCTGGCGCCGATTCGCCAGCGACGGGTCGGTGGGGAGCTCGGTACTCGACGGGTGGTGAACGCCGTTCCTCGCTCGGAACCGCCCGCCAGATGGCCGGACAGGCGAGTGGCGAACCGGGGACGCTGCGCCGCGGGGGGCGCCCGTGAACGCCGGCCTCCGCGAGGCCGACCCGGCACCGACGGCTGCGGCGGCTGCCGGCGCGCCGTCGACGGAGCCGGTCCCGGGACGGTCTCCCGACCTGGATCGGCTGTCCACGGCTCTCGAAGTCGCCTGCCCTACCCTCACCGACCGCGTGCCCGACCTCCAGACGCAAATCGGCGAGTGTTACCGGGGATGCCGGGAGAACGCGGACGCGTTCGTCACGGCTCACAGGGCACGAGCGCTGGCCGCCGACCCGAGCGCCGGACAGCTCGGGCTCGCGACGGCGCTCCGAGACGCCGTCCTGACGGCCGCTCGCGACGGGGCGATGCTGGCGGGAGAACGCGAGGCCGCGGTCCTCGCCAATCGCGTCGAGACGGAGCTCCGGCCGGCCGTCGACGCCGACGTCTCGATCGCGGTCGCGTGGGACGAAGCCGTCGCCGACCGTCTGGCGCGGCTCGTCGACCGGATCCTCCACCGCACGCAATGGGCAGTCGCGGAGCGACTACGGCTCGCCACCGTCGGTGGCGGCGATCCGGCGGCGCGATACGAGGACCTGGCGGGCGCCCACGCGCGGACGCTCGCGGTCTGTGCACTGCTCGCGGCCGCCCGCTGTGGCTCGCAACTGGTCGCGTCCGAATGTGACCTCGTCGCGGCCAAGCGGTGGGTCCGCCTGCGCCGTGCGCCGTGTCGAGCGCACGGTCGCGTTCACGAAATCACCGTCCCCGCCGCCGGCAGTTTCGGTGCGCCCGCGTCGGCCGACCGCGCCCAGAGCGCCTTCGTTGTCGGCGACCACGTTCCCTTCTCGTGCTCCTGCCTCCAGCGAGCGGTCCTCGGCCGGTTTCCCACCGACGATCCGCGCGCCGTGGCGGCACACGACGGCGTCTCGGTCGCGGTAGGCGACGACCCCGTCGAGCCACTGAGCGCCCGCGAGCGAGAGGTGTATCGACGCCACGCGGACGCCGGCGAGTCGTTCGCAGACATGCTCGGCCGCTTCGAGGCGACGCGCTCGGTCCGCGGTGGCGCCCGGGAACTGGGCGTCGCGAAGAAGACGCTGTACCGCTGGTTCGACGCGTACCTGGACGGGTTCGACCGGTACAGCGGTCGGTGAAGTGGGGCGAGGAGCCGCCCCGGCGCCCGTCCCGAACCGCCGCGACCGTCGGCCGCGGTCCGTTTGTTCGCTGACGGCCGGCTCGCGACGAGCGGTGGGTTTCGCCGTCGAACTCGAAGGGGTTCACAGTCGCTCGGCCGTCCCCGGGTCGTGGACGAAGGACATCCCGTCAACTGAGGTGGTGAGCCGTGGACGACTCCTCACTCGTCGACTGAGGTGGGTGTAGCTCCTACAGTGTAACACGCCCGGCGAGGAATGCGAGTCAGACGATTCCGTCGAACGACCGACTCGTACCGCAACGGCGACGCCCGCGGCCCTCGCTGGGCGTGTATCGCGGCGAGAGAGCGCGGGTCGGCGTCCGACGCGCGGACGCGACGCGGTTCAGCGACTGCGGACAACACTACCACACACATGCGCTACGCACAAGCGAGTCACGGCCAGGTCAGTTACGGCAGCGAAGGAACGGCGTACGAGAAGGCGGGGAGCACGGACGGCTACTTCGGCCTCGTCACCGACGACGTCGAGGTCGTCAACCCCAACGAGGTGACGCCGATGGCGACGAGCGGCGGTCGCCGCGGCCCGCACGTCAACTCGCCGGACCCGCGCACCTACGAGTTCGAGGTCCCGTTCCTCGTGCTCGACCACGGCGCGCCCTTCGAGTACGCGCTCGGGAACCGCTCGACGACGAGCAAGGACCCCGACGGGACCGCCGACAGCGGCGACGAGTACACGGAGTACCTGTTCACCGAGGCGGACAAGCTCCCGACGATGACCGTCGAACACCAGCAGGAGGACGTCGGCCTGCAGGAGTGGTTCGTCGGGTCGAAGGCGAACCTCGAGCTCTCCGCCGAGCAGGGCGACCCGCTCGAGGCGACGATGGCTGTCACGGCGGCCAAACGGGAGTACGACGACGCGCCCGAGTCGTACACGACGCTGTCGGTCCCGCAGAACCGGAGCCCGTTCCGCTTCTGGATGGCAGGTGACGTAACGCTCTCGGACCCCGCGGACGGGTCGACGGTCGACACCGTCGCGACGGTGTCCGGGATCGACCTGTCCTGGGAGAACGGGCTGGAGCCACAGCACACGGGCACCGGGCGCGACGCCCACGCCGTCGCGGAGACGACCGGTGCCGAGAAGTACGACATGTCGATCACGGTGACGGTGACCGACACCGCCCTCTACCGTCGCGCTGCCGAGGACCAGGTCCCGGTGGACGTCGAGATTCCGTTCTACCGGCCGCCGGGGAACGGCAGCGTCACCGACGCCCTGTTCATCCGGCTGAAGGGGTGTACGGTCACGAGCGCCCCGATCCCCGACGCCGGCGAGGGCGTCGTCGAGTCCGAGGTCGGCCTCGCCCCACGCGAGACGGAGATCGAGATCCGCGACCCGGCCTGAGGAACGACGGCTGGGGGCGACCGAGGCACGGAGCGGAGCCGAACGCGACGACTGCGTAACGCCGACAGTGACTACAATGAGCACGCACGACAGCGACAAGACAGCGGTATCGAACGACGAGGAACAGGAGACCCTCGACTGGGAGGCGGCCGCGAGCGGGTTCCAGCAGCGACTGGCCGAGCGACGCACTATCGGCGTCGAGATCCCCGACATGGGCGTCGCGGAGTTCACCCTTCGCGGCCTCGACCGCGAGGAGCGCGACGAGGTCGAGCGCGCCGCCGCCTCCGTGGATCGACACGGCCGCGGCGAACCGGAGGTGGCGGTCGACACCGCCGCGCTCCGGCAGCGGATGCTGGAGTACGGCATCGTCGACGGCCCCGACGGGTTCAAACCCGCTCGCGAGGACCACCTCGACGCGCTCCCGCCGGGCGTCCAGGACGAACTGGTCGACGTCGTCGAGGAACTGTCCACCCTCTCCGTCGAGGAGCGTGATGGGTTTCAGGAGATGGGGTGAGGGGAAGGATGTCGAGCCAGAGACCGTCTTCGAACGGCGCGTCCTCCAGGACGCGGCGTTCTTCGACGCCTACGGCTGCCCCTTCGACCCCCGCCGGCTCCCGGCGCGGGAACACGAGGCGCACATGGCAGTGCTCTCGGGCAAGCAGCAGGCCCGCGAGAAAGAACAGAAGAAAGCGCAGCGACAGCAACGTACCGCGGGGAGGTGATCTCGAATGGGAATTATGAGCGCCTCCGTGCTCGAACGTGCGGGGAACGCGGCACAGACTGCACAGAAGAAAACGAAGGGACTGTCGGGAGCGTACGCCGACCTCGGGTCCCAGATGAACGGTCTGAAGGCGACCAGTAGCAAGCTCCTCGGCGTCTGGGGCGACATCATCGATAGCAGCCCGGCGCTGAAAAAACAGGTCGACGAGATCAACGGGAGCTTCGGAACGATGGCGAAGTCCCTCGGGAAATCCCTGATTCCGACTGCCAGGAAGCTCGCGAGCGTCATGAAAGGGCTCGCGAAGTGGTTCTCCGGGCTCTCGAGTAACACCCGCTGGGCGATCGGCGTCGTCTTCGCGCTGGTGACCGGCGTCGTCGTGTTGAGCCAGGTGGTCCTCGCCCTCGCGACTGCCATCGGGGGGATCGCTACCGCGTTCTCGACGTTGAGTGCCGTCGGAGGGGTTCTCTCCGGAGCCATGGCCGCACTCAGTACGAGCATGCTCCCGATCATCGCCATCGCGCTCGCACTGATCGCCGTCGTCGGGATCCTGTACCTCGCCTGGAAGAACAACCTATTCGGGATCCGGAACGTCGTCAAACAGGCCTTCGCGGCGGTCACGTCGGCTATCAAGAAATTCGTCGGCTTCGTGAAACCGTTCGTCGAGAAGTTCCTCTCCGCCGTCTTCGAGGGGCGGTGGAAGGACGCGTTGAAAACGGTGCTCAACTTCACGAAGGCGGTTCTGCGAAAGGTCCTGAAGACGTACGTCACGTTCGCGCTCGCCGTCAACTCCGAGATCGCAAAACTGGGTGCTCGAATCGTCAGCGGATTCGAACTCGCCTGGAAGAGCGCTGCGAACGCGACGAAGCAGTGGATCAACAGCCTCGTCGGGTTCTTCGAAGGAGGAATAAACGCCATCCTCGACGGACTCGACGGGCTCACTGCGGAAGTTGAGCGTTCCGTCAACGACATCATTAGAGCCCTCAACGAGCTCCCCAAATTCGACCTCGATCTGGTCAGCATCGGCTCGGTCGGGAACGTCTCGCTGGACGAGCCCTTCGAGGCCAGGCCCCAGGCGGCGATCGAACGCGACGTGAAAAACCGGCTCCAGACGCGCCTGACCGACATCGAAAACGGAGAGCGGAAACTCCGGTCGATGGCGCTGTCGGAAATCGACGGCCTGCTCGGAACAGAGGGGCAGTCCGGAAGCGAACGTCCGAGCCCACCGAGTCCAACACCGTCCACCGGCGGCGGACAGACGAACACCGTGAACGTCGAACGGATGGTGGTGAACTCCGGCGCACCGGGCCCGAGTTCTCGTCGGGACTCCAGCCGCCTCGCGGACGACATCTCCACGAAGTTCGCCGACGAGGTCGGGAGGCGATAGGATGGGCGATCACACAGACGTCCGGCTGGAGACGCCGGACGGAACGGTCGTCGCGTACTTCGCCCCGAACTTCGAGGTCAAGCCCAGCTTCGGAAACGACCTGCACACGGCCGAACGGACCGGGACCGACCCGACGATCGTCCGGGACAACCAGCGCTACAGCCACGACCTGTCCGTCCAGGGCGTCTTCGAGGACGCGGACAACCTGCCGGCGGCCCACGCCGCGGACGTCAAGTCTCTCGTCGGAGAATCCCCCGCGACGGCTCGCGACCAGGTCAACCGGCTGGTCCACTTCGCCACGCAGGTCGGCGGTCCGTTCCACCTCTACGAAGGCGACGACGAGTACACCGCGACCGAATCGTCGGCGGTCGACGTCCAGGCGGGCGTCTACCCGGCGGTCCAGATAGCCGACGTCACACCGCCCTCTCAGGCCGGCCTCCCTCGATTCGAGTACAACGTGGACTTCGTCGTGGGGGTGCCGCGATGACGGTCGACTGGCGGCTGCGTCTGCCGAACGACGGCGGGCACGTCGTCGACGACGCGCTCCTCAACGTCGAGGTGACCGACGCGTTCAACCGCTTCGCGCGCTCGGCGACGGCGGTGCTCGACGACCCCGATGGGACCGTCGCGGAGCGGTACCCGCGACCGACGCCAGTCGAACTGGAAGTCAAACGCGGCGTCGGCGACAGGTATCGCCGGCGGTTCGGCGGCTTCGTCGTCAACCCGAAGTCGGGCCGCAACGAGACGGAACTGGAGGTCCTCAGCCACGACTTCTGGCTCCGCAAGCGGCAGGTGTTCCGGTCGTACGCCGACGCGCCGATCACCGCCGTCCTCGAGGACCTGATCGTCCGGCTGACGCCGCTGGCGTGGGTGCCGGACAACGTCGAGGTGGTCCACGACGAACCGATCACCCGGGACTGGAAGGGCGAGCGCCTCGACGAGGTGCTCGCCGAACTCGGCTCCGTCTCGGCCGACGAGGAGTTCGGCGCCACCGACGGCGGCGCCTTCTTCTTCCGGCCCCGCGAGCGGCGCGCCGCGCCCCGGACGTTCAGCGCCGGCGAGTACGCCGCCGCGGACTTCTCCGAGGACGGCAAGCAGGAGGTCAACGAGGTCACCGTCTACTACGGCCAGGGCTCGAACACCGGCGCAGTGGCCGTCGAGGACCGCGCCAGCCAGAAGGAACTCGCCCAGAAGCTGGACCGGCCCCGCCCGGTGGTCATCGGGGCCACGAAGAGCTTCCCCGAGATAGCGACCGAGGAGGCGGCCGAGCGGAAGGCTCGCCAGATCCTGAACGACCGCAGCGTCATCCAGACGGGGTCGCTGGACACCTGGGAGGCCTTCGGCGTCCGGCCGGGCGACGTGACCCGCGTCGTCGTCCCCGAACAGGACGTCGACCGGGACTTCCGCGTCGCCGAGATCACCTACCGCTGGGCCGACGACGAGACCGAGGTCCGGCTGGCCGAAAACACCGGCGGCGTGGTCGACACGCTCGTCTCGCTGAGCAACGAGGTCGCCCGCATCGACTCCCGGGCCGCCGACGACTCCGCCACCATCACTCAGTTCCTGGAGTTCGGCCAGGACCTGGGCGTCGAAGTGGATCTGGCGGCGTACAAACGAACCGTCCCCGACGACCAGCTGCTCTTCGGCGAGACGAAGGGCGGCTGGGGCGACCCGCGGACCGGCGGCGGCCTGTGGGGCGATCAGCGAGGCGACAGAGAGCGACTGATCTAGCATGCCAGGAACCATCACCAACGCCGGGCTCAACGCCCTCCGCGACTTCGTGCAGTCCGACGTCGCGGAACTGGCGGTCGGCACCGGCACGACCGACGCGACGAAGACAGACACCGCCCTGGAGAACGAGGTACTGCGCGAGTCCGTCTCGGGGAGCGACGGCGACACCGGCGAGGTCCTGTTCGCCGCCCGGCTCTCCAGTTCGGAGGCCAACGGCGCGGAACTGGCCGAGATAGGTACCTTCGACGGCGACGGCGCCCTCCAGGCGCGGCTGACGCACAGTTCGGTCGCCAAGACGAGCGACTTCGAGATAGAGTACCGGCTGACGGAAACGGCGGTGAATCCATGAGAGAGCACACAGATGGGTCCTTCCCGTTCGCCAACGACTTCAACGCGGTCGTTCGGGACGCCCTGGCCAGCGGCACGCTGGTCCGGAGCGGCTGTACGGTCGACGACGGCGGGAGCAACGACCTGACGCTCAACGTCGACAGCGGCGACGTGTTCGTGAACGGCAGTAGCGTCTCCGTGAGCGGTCAGTCGGTGACGCTGGACGGTGCGGACGCCGACCACGACCGGTACGACATCGTGGTGGTCGATGGGAGTGGATCGGCGGCGACGGTGACCGGCACAGCGACGGGCACGCCGAAGGCTCCGAGCATCCCGAGCAACGCCGTGCTACTGGCCATCGTTGAAGTGCCAGCCGATGCGAGCGGAGTCACAGGTACTGAGATCAACGACGCGAGGGCAGTAGTAGCTCTCCCGAATTCAGTCATCACGCAGGGGCACAACAGTGGACTTGACGCCGACACGCTGGACGGAGCCGATACGCCGCTCCCGCCGGCGGCAATACAGGACGGTACCGAAAGTGGTCTCGACGCCGACAAATTAGATGGGAACGATACGCCTCTGCCGGCGAGCGCCATCGAGGACGGTACGGGGAGCGAACTCGACGCTGACCTGCTCGACGGTAACGACACACCACTTCCAGCCTCAGCAATTGATGATGGGAGCGGGAGTGGACTCGACGCTGACACCGTCGACGGTAAACACGCCGCAGACATAGTTGTACCAAAGTATAAAACGTATAACCTAACGGTGCAGAGCGACTCGTCGGTAAAGAAAAGTCTCCCTGGGAAAGGTATCTTCTACGACGCGAGTTACAGTGGCGGTGTAGACGATTACGCGAGTCCAGCTATCGAATTATTCTACAATGACGGGTCTTCAAGTTACCACAATAATGGCGATGAGTCGAGTGGAGATTGGGATATTTCCACACTACATCCAAACGATGGGGCCTACATTACCGATGTCGAGTTCATCGCTGATAACTACAATATTGAATTCTGGGCAGAGTTTATCGTCTTCTGATTGACACTGGGCCGAATAACCCATGCCAACCTACGACACCACCACGGCCGACGAATCGATCCACGACAGACAACCGCTCGACGGAACCACCGGCACGCTCGCTTCGCTCACCGTCCCCGACGGCGAACTGTGGTACGTCGAGGGCGTCCACGTCGCGACGGACGGGAGCGGCGACGCGGGCGGCATCGAACTCGCCGTCGCGGTCGGTGACGGCGCGACCCTCGACGGGATGACGCCGACTATCGACCGCGCCGGGCGAGGTGCCAGCGTCGGCGTCGACACGACCCGCGCGGACGGTGGCTCGGCGACGGTCGACGCCTACGCCAGCGCCGGCGAGGAGATCCGACTGGTCGAGGCCTACGAGCAGGGCTCGACCGGCGGGTACCACTACAGCCTGCAGGTCCGGCGCGTCGTCTAGGGGTCTAACTCCCCCTCAGGGGGCGTCCATCGCTTCTTCGAGGGAGAATCGCCCCTCGTACAGCGCGCTCCCGACGACGACCGCCCCGGCGCCCGCATCGCGCAGGGCGACGACGTCGTCGACCGTCGCGACGCCGCCGCTGGCGACGACGGGGATATCGACCGCGTCGACGACCTGCCGGACGGGGTCGGTCCGGACCCCCTCTAACTGCCCCTCGACGTCGACGTCGGTGAACAGGATTGCGCCGGCACCCAACACCTCGTAGCGCTCGGCGGCCTCGGCGGGGTCCAGACCCGTCCCCTCCGTCCACCCCGAGACGACGACTTCGCCGTCCTTCGCGTCGAGACTGACGACGACGCTGCCGGGGTGTTCGTCGCTGATATCCGCGACGAGGTCCGGCTCTTCCACCGCCGCCGTCCCGAGGATGACGCGGTCGACGCCGCGGTCGAGCAGCGAGACGGCGTCCCCGGCCGTTCGGATCCCCCCACCGAGCTGGACGTCCACGTCGACGGCGTCGAGCACGGCGTCGATGGCGTCGGCGTTCTGGCGCTCCCCCTCGAACGCCCCGTCGAGGTCCACCAGGTGGAGCGTCTCGGCGCCCGCTTCGACCCACCGCTCGGCGGCCTCGACGGGGTCGCCGTACGTCTTCCCCGTCCCGCGTTCGCCCCCGACGAGCTGGACGACCTGCCCGTCCTGCATGTCCACCGCCGGAATCACCTCGAACGTCTCGAACATGGGTTGTGGTGGTCGCGGTGCCCGTGAAAGCGTGTCGGTCCTCTGGGGTTGGATGCGTGATTGCTAAGGGAACCGCGAGGACGACTGTGAACAACGGCAAGAAAGCCCCGGCCAATTCGACTCGGGAGGCTCGCTGCGGTCCTCGCTCACTCCGTTCGCTGTGGTCCTTACTTCGCCGGGGTTCGCCGAACCGGTCGCCCCTTTCAGTCCCGCCCGTTCGGATGATCCACGGGGTGGGACTGAAAGGGGCCGGACGCTCGGGGAAGCACGACGACGCAAGCACGCGAGTGCAACGAGCGCGCGCAGCGAGGCGCGCGACCCGAGCGTCCGGGGGCTTTCTTGTTGTCGTTAGAACCAGCAGTCGCACAGACCCACGAGATTCCAACCCTACTCTCGCCCCGAAGCCTTATCCGCGCCGTCCGTCATTCCCCGGCAATGACTGCGGACTCACCCATGTCGCGGCTCGAGCGGACCATGGTCGGCCGAGAGAAGTCGACCTATCGCCAGTTCGTCAGGGCCATCACGGTCGTCACCATCGCGCTGGTGCTGGCCTGGCTGCTCACTCGCTTCGGCGTGGCGGGCCTCGACACCGACCTGGCGCCGCTGTTCGCCACCGCCGCCGGGGTCGCCGTCGCGGCCTACGTCGTGATGGGGATGGTCCAGTTCGTCGTGCTCGCTCGCGCGTACGACCGCGGCGCGACGGAGGTGGCCCAGACCGCCGAGGAACTCGAGGAGGCGGCCGACACCGTCGCGAAGACGGCCGACGAGCTCGACGAGACCGTCGAGACCGTGGAGAAGGCCGCCGAACAGGTCGACGAGGCGGCGGGTCAGGTCGACCAGAGCGCGGAGACGGTCGAGGAAGTCGTCGAGCAGGCCGACGAGGTCGCCGCCGACCCCGACAAGGCAGTCGAGGCGAGCGAGCAGGTGAAAGAGGCCACCGAGCAGGTCGACGAGGTGACCGAACAGGTCGACCAGGCCGTCGAGCAGGCCAGCGAGGCAAAGCAGAAGACCGACGAGGCCAAGGAGACGGCCGATTCGGTCAAGGAGACCGTCGAGAAAGAGAAAGAACACCTGCCCCAGGCCGAGAAGGGCGACGAAAGCGACGAAACGGACGGTGGGACGGACGACGAAAGCGGTGCGGGCGGGCGATAGACGGCCGCGCTAAGGACTCCCCGGCCCGCCGGACTTCTCCAGATGTCGACAGCATTTAACCGAGCCACGGCGTTGCCAGTGTATGGTCGAAGTGCTTCTCGTCGTCGGTCTTCTCGTCGCGGTGTTCGTCGGGTTCAACATCGGCGGGTCGTCAACGGGCGTCGCGTTCGGCCCCGCGGTCGGGAGCGACATCATCTCGAAGACGGCCGCTGCTGCCCTGATGACCGGGTTCGCGCTGCTGGGCGGGGCGACCGTGGGGACGCGCGTCATCGAGACGATGGGCGGCGACATCGTCCCCCAGGCCGAGTTCACGCTGGCGGCCAGCGTCACGGTCCTCTTCTTCGTCGGCCTCGCACTGCTGATCTCGAACCTCTTCGGCGTCCCCGCGTCGACGTCGATGACCGCCGTCGGCGCCATCGCCGGTCTCGGCGTCGCCTCCGGCACGATAAACTGGGAGGTGATGGGGCAGATCGTCACCTGGTGGCTCGTCGCGCCCATCACGGCGTTCTGGGTGTGTGCGATGATCGGCCGCTACCTCTATCCCCACCTCGAAGCCCGGTTCGCGATCGAATCGCCGGGCGAGGAGAAGACGGTGCGCGAGCGGGTCGGCGGGATACTCGTCGTCGCCATCGCCTGTTACATGGCCTTCGCGGCCGGCGCGTCGAACGTCGCCAACGCCGTCGCCCCGCTGGTCGGAAGCGGCGATCTCGGCCTCTACCCGGGGGTCGCGCTCGCCGGTGGGGCCATCGGTCTCGGCGCGTTCACCATCGCTCGCCGGACGCTGGACACGGTGGGCAGCGGCCTCACCCAGCTCCCGATACTGGCGTCGCTCATCGTCGAGATCGTGAGCGCGAGCATCATCACCGGGCTCTCACAGATCGGCATCCCGGCGAGCCTGGCCGTCTCCGCGACGATGTGTATCGTCGGCCTCGGCTGGGGCCGGGCCACGCGGACGACGCGCCTCGCCGACGCCGCGGAGGCCGCCGTCACCGGGAAAGCGGCCGTCGGGAGCGGTGACGGGGGCGGCGTCTCCGTCAACGCCATCGCGGCGGACGACGGCACCGACGCCACCGCCAACGGCGGCACCAGAGACGTCGCACCGATCGGCGAGGAGGACCCGGACGACGTCGCCACCGCGGCCGACCTGTTCGACCCGGACGCGACCGGGCGGGTGGTGATGCTGTGGATCCTCACGCCGACTATCGCCGTGACGGCTTCCTTCCTCGTCTTCGAGTACCTCCCCGTCTTCTGAACCGGTGCCGGCCTCGCCGGCCCGCGGTCAGACGCTCTCGTCTCACCAGGAGACCGCCGTGTGTCGTTCTCCCAAACCTAAAGTAAATTTAATATATCGGCACTCACAGGTCGGAGTACCATGCCAGACGTGACTAGCTGACCGCGAGCCCGTCGTGGTGGTGCCGTCGAGACTACCGTGGCAGGGCTCCCCGTTCGCGAGTACAGTCCGCCGACCGTCTACACGTACTCCCCTGCCAATGAGAGACACACGCAATCCGCACGAACCGCCACCGCCACCGCCGCCGATAACGCCGCCCCGCCTGCTGGCCATCACCGCAGGCATCGCGGCGATTCCGGCGATACTGTTCGCGATCGAACACCCGACCGCTACCGCCACCGCGCTCCTGTTGTTCGGCGCGGTCGCGACGGCCGTCAGGCTGGAGTGACCGCCGCCAGCGGTCGGCGCCCCGTTCCACCCCACCGTTGCTCCGGGCTCTCGCCCCCCTCTCGTTCGGGGCCGCCGCCTCGCCGAGACCGCTGTCGGTAGCCTTTAACCGCCGCTGGCCGAGCATCCGGTATGGTCGAGGTCCTCTTCCTGTTCGGCCTTCTCGTCGCCGTGTTCGTCGGCTTCAACATCGGTGGCTCGTCGACGGGCGTCGCCTTCGGGCCCGCGGTGGGCGCCGGCACCGTCTCGAAGTTCGGCGCCGCCGTGCTGATGACCGCCTTCGCGCTCGCGGGCGGGTTGACGGTCGGGCGCGAAGTCGTCGACACGCTCGGCAACAACCTCGTCACGACCGAGTTCACGATGACCGTCAGCATCGTCGTGCTGTTCTTCATCGGCTTCGCCCTGTTCCTCTCGAACGTCGCAGGCGTCCCCGCCTCGACGTCGATGACTGCCGTCGGGGCGATGGCGGGACTCGGCATCGCACAGGGGACGCTCAACTGGGACGAGATGGGCCGAATCGTCATCTGGTGGCTCGTCTCGCCCATCCTGGCGTTCTGGGTCAGCGGCGTCATCGGTCGCTACTTCTACCCGGCGCTGGTCGAGCGTTTCGCCGTCTCCCAGACGAAGGGGTCGTTGCTCCAGCTCGACCGGTCGGGAACCGTCCCGTCGCCCGAACTCGGCGAGAACACCACCCAGCGGGAGTTCGTCGGGACCGTCCTCGTCGTCGGCATCGGCTGTTACATGGCCTTCTCGGCGGGGGCGTCGAACGTCGCCAACGCCGTCGCCCCGCTGGTGGGCAACGGCTCGCTCCAGATGACACCAGCCATCCTCCTGGGGGGCGGGGCTATCGGGCTGGGCGCGTTCACCATCGCCCGCCGGACGATGGACACCGTCGGCAACGACCTGACGGACCTCCCGCTGCTGGCGGCGCTGCTCGTCGCCATCGTCAGTTCCACCATCGTCACCTTCCTCTCGGCGCTGGGCATCCCGGCGAGTTTCGTCATCATCGCCACGATGAGTATCGTCGGCCTCGGCTGGGGACGAGCGACCCGGACCACCAAGCTCTCTCAGACCGTCCGCGGCGAGGTGCCGGGCGCCTCACCCGGCGCGCTCAAGGCCGACGCCGAGGACGCGCCGACCGTGGGCGGCGGCCAGTCGACGCCGACGCCGGGCGAGCACGCCCCCATCGGCGACGAGGAACGCGAGGACATCCCCCGGTCCTCCGACCTGTTCGAACCCGAGGCCACCGCCCGTATCATCCTGCTCCAGAACATCGTCCCGATGGTCGCGACGATCGCCGCGTTTCTGGTCTTCCGGTTCACCCCGATAGCGTGAGGCGATCACCGGCACGCTCGCCCCGGCAGTGGGTGTGAGTATCTACCACTCTCGTGCCAGCCAGGTTGTCACCCGCGGTAGCGAAACGGGGCCTGGGTTACGATAGAGAGGATATTTTCCGCTTTCGCTTGAACGAACAGCAAAGTCTAACAGTAGGGCGGGCGAACTGGTCTACTGATGCCCACGGTAGAATACCTAAACTACGAAGTAGTCGACGATCAGGGCTGGGACATGTACGACGACGACGTCTTCGGCGAGGCCGCCGATATGGACCTCGACGGCGAGGACTACGGTACCCTCGACGTCAACGAAGGCGAGTACATCCTCGAGGCCGCCGAGGCACAGGGCTACGACTGGCCCTTCTCCTGTCGCGCCGGTGCCTGCGCGAACTGCGCAGCCATCGTCCTCGAAGGCGACATCGACATGGACATGCAGCAGATCCTCTCCGACGAGGAGGTCGAAGAGAAGAACGTCCGCCTGACCTGCATCGGGTCGGCCGCGGAGGACGAGGTCAAGATCGTCTACAACGCCAAGCACCTCGACTACCTGCAGAACCGCGTCATCTGAACGTCGACGTTCGACCACCGGTCGAGAGTCGGCGACCCAGGGTTGCACTCGGCAACTCTGTCGTTCTCGTGCGATCTTCTCGGAGCCGTTGCGCCGTCTGTGTCTCTCGCCAGTCCCGCGACTCCGTCGCCACGACAACGATTTAGTACGCGCGCGGGACACCCAGCATATGGCACAGGAACGGGCCGAGGCCGCGGGACCGATCGACGCCTTCCGGCAATTCTTCGCCCTCCGCCGGGACGTCCTGGTCCTCTCGCTGGCGATGTTCGCCTTCAGCCTGGGGTTCCAGATGACCAGCCGGTTCCTGCCGGAGTACATGGTCGCGCTCGGGGCGTCTGGGTTCGTCGTCGGCCTGTTCGGCACCTTCGGCAACGTCATCTCGGCGGTGTTCCCCTACCCGGGCGGGGCCGTCTCGGACCGGATCGGTTCCCGGTACGCCCTGACGCTGTTCGGCCTGCTCTCGACGCTCGGCTTCGCGGTCTGGCTCGTGGCGCCCGGCGTCGGCGCGTTCGAGATCGGCGGCGTCACCGTCGAACCGTGGATCTGGATCTTCGTCGGTCTCGTCCTCGCGCAGGCCTGGAAGTCCTTCGGCCTCGGCGCCACCTTCGCCGTCGTCAAGCAGGCCACCGACCCCTCGCGGCTGGCGGCGGGCTTCGCCAGCACGGAGACGTTCCGCCGGACGGCGTTCCTGATAGGCCCGGTGCTGGCGGCGGTCCTCATCGGCTTCCACCCTGCGTTCACGGTGAGCTTCCAGTACGTCCTCGCCGTCGCCGTCCTGTTCGGAATTCTCGGCACCGTCGTCCAGCACCTCCTCTACGACGCCTCCTCGGACACCATCGGCGGCTCCTTCGAAGGGGTCGACCAGATTCGCCGTGACCTCCGGGACATGCCCGGCGAACTCCGCCCGCTGCTCGTCGGCGACACGCTCGTCCGCTTCGCCAACGGGATGGTGTACGTCTTCTTCGTGCTCGTGGTCACCCAGTACTTCGAAGTGGGCATCGAGACCACCGTCGCCCTCGCCGGATTCACCTACCCGGTCGACCTCTCGCCGGCGGCCTTCTTCGGCTATCTCCTCGGCGTCGAGATGCTCGTCGCGCTGCTGGTGATGGCCCCCGCCGCCAAGGCCGCCGAGCGCGTCGGCCTCAAACCCGTCGTCGCGCTGGGCTTCGCCGTCTACGCGATCTTCCCAGTCGTCCTCATCAACGCGCCCGCCAGCGCACCCGCGATGGTCCTCGTCTTCGCGTTCTCGGGCCTCCGGTTCGCCGGCCTGCCCTCCCACAAGGCGCTCATCGTGGGTCCGGCCGAGCAGGACGCCGGCGGCCGCGTCACCGGGACCTACTACCTCCTGCGCAACACCGTCGTCATCCCCAGCGCCGCCCTCGGCGGCTACCTCTGGCAGTACGTGACCCCCGAAGTCGCGTTCACCGTCGCGGCCGCCGTCGGCCTCCTCGGAACGGGCTACTTCCTCGTCTTCGGCGAGGAGTTCGAGGCGTACAAATAGAGCCGACGCCGCTTTCGACGTGCTAAGACTGGTATACAGCCGGCATGGGTGGGACTGAAAGGGGCGGCCGTCTGGACGACGGCGGACGCCGCAAGCACCGCAGGAACGAACGCAGTGAGTGACGAGGAGCACAGCAAGTCCCCCGAGTCCAGACGGCCGGGGCTTTCAAGTTGTTCGTGGTTTTGGCCGTTGCAGTTTTCAGGTGACATACACCAACACACCATTCACGAGAGCGCCGCAAACGCTATACCGGACCGGTCGCTTCACCGAATCGTGCTCGCATCGACGCCCGACCTCCTCCGACTCGTCGCCGTCCCGGTCCTGGGGTGGGCCGCCTGGCGCGACGTGAAGACCCGCCGGGTCCCCAACCGGACCTGGAAACCGCTGGCCGTCCTGGCCGTCGTCCTCCTGCTCTGGGAGGGCGCCGGTGCGTGGGCGACCGGCGACCGGCTGTTCTTCCTGCAGGTGGCAATCAGCGTCGGGTTCATCGTGCCGCTGTCGACGGCGTTCTGGTACGTGGGGAGTTTCGGCGGTGCCGACGCCAAGGCGTTCTACGTCGTCGCCATCCTGTTCCCGGTCTACCCCGTGTTCTACCTGCCGTGGGCGGCGCTGCCGCTCGAACCGACGCCGGTCGGCGTCTTCTCGCTGACCATCCTCTCGAACACGGTGGTCGTCGGCGCGGCCTACCCGCTGGCGGTCGCGCTGGGGAACCTCCTCCGGGGCCACGTCGGCTGGCCGATGCTCATCGGCAAGCCCGTCGCCTGGGACCGGGCGACCGACGAGTACGGCATGCTCCTGGAGACGCCCGATGGGTTCACCCGCGGCGGTCTGGACCTCGACGCGCTCCGGATGTACCTCCAGTGGCGCGGCGAGTCACTGGCGTCGCTCCGCGAGGACCCGGAGCGACTCCGCCATCCCGACAGTCTCCCCAGGGTCCCCAACGCGCCGGGTGACGGCGGGATGGCCACCGACGGCGGCGTGTCCGTCGACGGGACGGCCGCGCCGGACGACGGTGAGAGAGGCGCTGCTCCCCCCACACCGCCAGCCGAGGACCCCTGGGGCGCCCAGGCCTTCCTCGACGACATCGACCACTCGGCCTACGGCACCTCGCCGGCGCAACTGCGCGAGGGCCTGGAGGTGCTCACAACCGCCGACGAGGTGTGGATATCGCCGGGCATCCCCTTCATCGTCCCCATGTTCTTCGGGTTACTCCTCTCACTCACCTACGGCGACGTGCTGTTCACCGCCGTCGCGGCCCTCGGATTCGCGTAGGGAGTCCGCCGCTCGAACGCCGCGAGCAGAAAGCCTATCCGGGCCACGCGCCTCTGCTCGTCCATGAGCGACGCCGCCGAGACCGCCGAGCCAGAGCTGGCCTTCGACGAGCAGGAGTTGCTGCCCGCGGTGGCTCAGGACGCCGACACCGGCGAGGTGCTGATGCTCGCGTACGTCACCGAGGAGGCCCTCGACCGGACCCGCGAGACGGGGTTCGCCCACTACTACTCGCGCAGTCGCGACGAACTCTGGAAGAAGGGCGGCTCCAGCGGCCACACGCAGGCGATCGAGGAGGTCCGCGTCGACTGCGACGGCGACGCGATCCTCTACCTCGTCGACCAGGAAGGCGGCGCCTGCCACACCGGTTACGAGTCCTGCTTCTACCGCACCGTCGACGGCGAAACGGTCGGCGAGCGCGTCTTCGACCCGGACGAGGTGTACGAGTAGGCCGATGGCGGACCCGGTCGCCCGTCTCGAACGCGCGGACGCGGACCGGCGGGACGCCAGGGAGCGGATCGAATCGGTCGGTGAGGGCGACCTACGCGACCTCCGCGAGGCGGTCGCGGACCTGCGGGAGATCCTCACCGCGTACGAGGACCGGGCCGTCCGCGACGAGGACTTCGCGGCCTTCATCGAGTTCCAGGACCGCATCGGCCACTTCACGAACGACCTCCCCGAGGACCTGCCCGAGCGCGACACCTTCGAAGCCATCGACGACCTGCTTCAGCAGCGCCGCCTCGTCGAGAGCGACTTCGAAGACGCCAGAGAGCGACTGAACGAGGCCGAAGCGGCGCTCGAGCCTCTCGAAGCCTGGGAGGATGCCATCGACCGCTACCGCGAGGCCCGCCGCGCCGTCGGCCGCCGACTCGACGAGGTCCGCGACGAAATCGCCGAGCGGGAACGCCTCCAGCGCCTCGGCGAGGCCGACCTGGACGCGCCCGTCGAACGCCTTCGGGACCCTATCGAGACGTACGACGCGAACGTACGGGAGGCGTTTGCATCGTTCAGAGCCGACTCGTCTGCCCGCGAGGTGCTCGACTTCCTGGCGACGACGACCAACTTCCCGCTCGTCCCCTTCGAGCGGCCGCCCGACGACCTCCGGGAGTTCGTCCGGACCCACGAGGCCGGCACCGAGTCGATCCCCCAGTTGCTGGAGTACGCGGGCTTCTCGCGGTCAAAGCTCGACCACTACGTCGAGGATCCGGACGCGCTCAAGCGGGCCGTCGCGACCCAGCAGACCTACCTGGAGCGCCTCGACGCCGGCCCGCTCACCGTCGGCTGGCCCCCGCCGGAAGCCGACGTCCTGCGCTGGCAGTGCGACGAGCGCATTTCGGTGGTCGGCCGGTTCGCACCGGACGTGGTGCCGGACCTGCGACGGGTTCGGGAACTCACCCGTCGCGAGGACTACGACCGGTTGCGAACCACTGCGCAGGCCCGCGACCAGTTGACCGACACGGAACGCGAGCGGCTCCGGAGCGGCGCCGTCGAGCAGGAGCTCGCGGAGTTACGCGAGGAACGCGAGCAGCTAGAAGCCGCGCTGGAAACGTATCCGGAACGGTGAGCGCTATTTCAGTCACCCGAACCCGGAGTGGACGCCCACCGTTGTAGCCTCAATCCAACATCCTCGTTCGCTCAGACGCACATTCAAGTGGGAGGGGGGAGAACGTCAGTCAATAGCCATGTCGAAACGAGCCCCCGAAGAAGCGGCCGCCGACGGGACCCCGCTCGTCGAACTGTTCGGCGACGGAGCCAGGGCGCGAATGCTCAGCGTCTTCGTCGACGAGCGCAAGCGCGACCTGAGTATCAGCGAGATCGCTCGCCAGGCGGGCGTCGCCCGGAGCACCGTCTACGACCACCTGGACGACTTCCTCGACCTCGGCGTCGTCGAGTTCACCAGAGAGACCGGCCCGAGCAAGCGCTACCAGTTCAACGCCGACAGCGACATCGCGGACTTCCTCTACAAACTCGACGGCACAGTATTATCGAAACTGCTGGCAAACCGGGACGACGTCGACTACGACGGGAACGACTAGTCCTGCACGCGCCGGACCGCGTCGCCGAACATCGCCGCCAGTTCCTCGGCGCGCTTCTCGGTGCGGGCCTCGGCGTAGATACGGATCACCGGCTCAGTGCCGGAGGGGCGGGCCAGCACCCAGCCGTCGCCGTAGTCGAGGCGATAGCCGTCAGTCGTGTCCAGTTCGGCGACGGCGTCGCGGGCAGTGTCCTCGATGGCCCCGATCATCGCCGTCTCCTCGGCCTCGTCGGCGTAGCCGACGGCCTCGCGGACGTTGGCGTAGCCGTCGAACGCGCCGGCGACCTCGCTGGCCGGTCGCTCGGCGACCAGTTCGCAGAACTTCGCGGCGGTGTAGGCGCCGTCCCGGGCGATGCGGTAGTCGGGGTAGATGACGCCGCCGTTGCCCTCGCCGGCGATGGCGACGCGCTCGCCGTCGGCCTGTAGCTCCCGGACCCGGGTGATGATGTTCGTGCTGCCGATGGCGGTCAGGGTGAGGTCGGCGTCGGCCGCCTCGACGACGTCGGCGACGCGCTGGGAGGCGTTGACCGCCGAGACGACCGCGTCGCCGGGCTCCACGGCGGCCTCGACCAGCGCGGCCAGCGCGGCGTCGCCGTTGACGAACTCGCCATCTTCGTCGACGAACGTCGCCCGGTCGGCGTCGCCGTCGTGGGCGACACCCAGGTCCGCGTCGGTCGCGTTCACGTGTTCGGCGAGGTCGGCCAGGTTCGCCGCCACGGGTTCCGGGTCGCGGCCGGGGAAGTGGCCGTCCGGCTGGGCGTTGACGGTGTGGACCGTACAGCCCAGTTCCCGGAAGAAGTCGGGGCTGGTGTGACAGCCGGCGCCGTGGCCGGGGTCGACGACGACGGTGAGGTCGGCGTCGGCGATGGCCTCGCGGTCGACGGCGTCGAGGATCCCCTCGACGTAGGACTCGCCGACGCCGTCGACGTGGCGGGCCGCGCCGACGTCGGCCCAGGAGACCGGCGTCCACGCCTCGGCCTCGAGTCGCTCCTCCACGCTGTCGAGCGTCGCCCGGTCGAGTTCGACGCCGTCCGGACCGACCAGCTTCACGCCGTTGTACGCCGGCGGGTTGTGCGAGGCGGTGATCATCAGTCCCGGTACCCCCTCCGCGGCGCAGTAGGCCTGCAGCCCCGGCGTCGGCAGTTCGCCGAGCCGGTCGACGTCGAGGCCGACGCTGGCCAGGCCGCTGGCGGCCGCGTTCGCGAACAGCTGTCCCGTCGTCCGGGTGTCGCGCGCGAGCGCGGCGCGGTCGGCCTCCCACACCGTCCCCGCCGCCTGCGCGATCTGGAGGACGTACGACGGCGTCAACTCCTCGTTGGCGACTCCCCGGACGCCGCTCGACCCGAACACTTGCATCCAAGTGGGCATGTGGTGGCGAGTTGCTTAGTGGTACCGCTCGTATCACGACGTATCCGGCGGGCTCGTGGCATCTCGCTGACTTTCAGGGGAGCAGCCGGATGGTATCTCGCACGGATCTGGCAACCTCGAGACGGCCTCGACGAACGCACGCTGACCACACTTTCCCGGCCGACGACCGACGCCTATTTGTATACTGACCAGATAGTCAGTCGGTAATGGCTCCGGACGACTCGTCCAGGGAGGCGATCATGTCGGCCACGTTCGACGCCCTCTGTGAGCACGGCTACGCGAACCTCACGATGCAGTCGATCGCGGACGAGTTCGACAAGAGCAAGTCGCTCATCCACTACCACTACGACTCCAAGGACGACCTGCTGGCGGCGTTCATGGACCACCTGCTGGAGAACTTCGTCGAGATGGTCACCGGCTGCGGCGGCCAGGACCCAGTCGAGGAACTCCGCAGGATGGCCGATATCGTCGTCGTCGGTGCTGACGACGGCAACGACGCCAACGACTTCCACACGGCGCTACTCGGCCTGCGCGCCCAGGCGCCGTACGACGAGAAGCTACGCGACCAACTGGCGCGCAACGACGCGCGGATCCGCGAACTGATCGCCGACATCGTTCGCGACGGACAGGAGCAGGGACAGTTCGACGAGTCGGTCGACCCCGAGGAGTTCGCCGCGCTGTTTCGCTCGGCCATCGAGGGCGCCCAGGCACACGGCGTCGTCCTCGGTGACGCGGCGCCCACCGACGAGGTGATGGCCGCCGTCGACGACCTGCTCGTGGACCGACTCCTCGTCGGCGAGGAGGGCGGCGAGTGAGCGAGGACCCGGACCGCGACCTGACCTCCGGGTCGCTGTGGCGCCCCCTGCTCGCCCTCTCGGCGCCCATCGTCGTCACGCAGCTCCTGCAGGTGCTGTACAACCTCGTCGACACCATCTGGGTCGGGCAACTGGGGAAGGACGCGGTGAGCGCGCTCTCCTTCTCCTGGCCGCCGGTGTTCGTCCTCATTTCGCTGGGCGGCGGCCTCACGCTGGCCGGGAGCGTCCTCGTCGCCCAGAACAAGGGCGCCGACAAGCTGGACCGGGTCAACGAGGTCGCCGGCCAGACGCTGGCGTTCGTCACGCTGTTCTCGCTGGCCCTCGGCGTCGTCGGTTACTTCATGACGCCAACCTTCCTCCGGCTCATCGGCGCCGAACCAGGGACGAACGTCTTCGCGTACTCCGTCGAGTACATGCGCGTCATCTTCGTCGGCGTCTGGTTCATGTTCGGCTTCTTCGTCTTCCAGTCGCTGTTGCGCGGCTGGGGCGACACGAAGACGCCGATGTACCTGATGGGCCTCAGCGTCGCCGTGAACATCGTCCTCGACCCGATCTTCATCTTCGGGTTCCAGGAGAATCCGCTGTTCGCGCTGGTGAACCTGGAATCGCTCCAGGCGTCGCTGTACGCCGCCACCGGCTTCACCGGCTACGGCGTCCAGGGCGCGGCCATCGCGACCATCATCTCGCGCTCGCTCGCGACGATTCCGGGCATCGCGCTCCTGTTCACCGGCCACCTGGGGCTCTCGCTGTCGCTCTCGGACCTGCGACTGGAACTGGAGACGATGAAGAAGATCGTCGAGATCGGGTACCCCGCCAGCATCGAACAGAGCTCCGGCGCGCTATCCTACAGCGCGATGACGGCCATCGTCGCCATCGTCGGCCCGACCGCCGTGGCGTCGTTCGGCATCTCCTCGCGGATCAACTCGCTGGTGTTCCTGCTGGCGGTCGGCCTCGGGATGGGCGTCGAGACCGCCGTCGGCCAGAACCTCGGCGCCGAGCGGGCCGAGCGGGCCCGGCGCGTCGTCTTCATGGCCGTCGGGATGCTCGTCTCCGTCTATCTCGTCCTGACGCTGGTCGCCGTCACCTACGCCGAGCCCATCGTCTCGGTGTTCATCGACGGCGAGGGCGCCGCCGAGGTGGTCGCCATCGGCGTGCGGTTCCTCTACATCGTCGCGCCGACGTGGGGGCTGATGGGCGTCTTCCACGTCATCAAGGGCTGTTTCAACGGCGCCGGCTCCACCCGCGCGGCGATGATCTTCTCGGTCACGGCCGTCTGGGGACTGCAGGTGATCCCTGCGTACGTCCTCCTCCGGTGGTTCGAGATGGGCACCGACGGGGCCTGGTGGGCCATCGCCCTGATGCACGTCGGCGCGGCGCTGCTCGTGACGGCGTGGTTCGCCAGGGACACCTGGTCGGACAGGGTCGTCGACGAAGACGACCTGGCGGCGACGCCGGCCGACTGACCGACTTCGCCCACAATGGCACACTACTGTCAGGTCCGTCGATCCGGTTCGACCCCACACAGTCGCCGGGCGGTGCAGCGTGCCTGTGCTAGCCACACCCACAGAAACCACAGGGTCCTGGACCGACACGTCGTCTCCGTCGGCTGCAAATCACCGTCCTCTCCCGTGCGTTTCGACCACCGCAGTTCGCGAGGTAACACGTGACCGATTCAGAGACCACTCCCGTCGACGGCGACCCGCTCGGCCACCTGATCCGGCGGTACGCCCGCCCGCACAGCCTCCGGTTCGTCCTCGGCGGCGCCGGGATGGGCCTCTCCCAGATACCCGGGCGAGTCCCGGCGTTGCTCGTCGGGGTCGCGCTGGACGCCATCTTCCTCGAGAGCACGCGATACTCGCTGCCGCTCGTCCCCGACGCGTTGATCCCGGAGGAGCAGGCGGGGCAGGTCGCCTTCACCATCACGTTGCTCGCGGTGGCGTTCGTCGCCGAGGCGGTGCTGAGCTGGCTCGGCGGCCGGATCTCCGGGACGGCGACGTACCGGACGCTCCACGACGTCCGCGTCGACACCTTCGACGCGCTCGTGGGCCACGAGATGGGCTACTTCGACGACCGCCAGACGGGGGACCTGATGAGCGTCCTCAACAACGACGTGGGGAACCTCCGGAAGTTCGGCGACGCCTCCTTCCGCGGCCTGCGATTCCTCCTCCAGGTGGTCGTCTCCTTCGCCTTCATGGCGCTGCTCCACTGGCAACTGGCGATACTGCTCGCGCTCATGCCGCTCGTCCTCGCGGGCCTGAGCTACTGGTACGCCGTCCGGGTCGAGCCCCGCTACGACGCCGTCCGGGCGACCATCGGGACCGTCAACGCCCGGCTGGAGGACTCCATCGACGGCATCACGACGGTCAAGGCCTTCGGCACCGAAGACGACGAGCGCGACGCGATCCAGGACGTCTCCGCCCGGTACCGCGACGACAAGTGGGACGTCATCCGCCTGCGGCTGGCGTACAACCTGAGCACCTGGTTACTCGCGTCGCTGGTGTTCATCGGCGTGTTCGCCGCCGGCGCGCTCGTCGTGATGGGCGACGCCCCCGCCTTCGTCGACCCCCTCTCGGCCGGGACGCTCGTGACCTTCCTCTTCTACGGGAAGTCCTTCTACGCGCCCATCCGCCAGCTCATGCTCGAAGTGCTCGACAGCTACGAGAACGCGCTGGCCTCCAGCAAGCGGGTCGTCGCGGTGCTCGAACGGACGAACGCGCTCGACACCGACGACGAGGACGGCGAGCTATCGGTCAGCGAGGCCCGCCTCGACTACGACGACGTCGCCTTCGCCTACGATGGCGCGGACGAGGCGACCGTCGAGGACGTCGACTTCACCGCCGAGCCCGGCGACCTCGTGGGCATCGTCGGCCCGACCGGCGCTGGCAAGTCCACCATCGTCAAGCTCCTGTTCCGCTTCTACGACCCCAGCGAGGGGACCGTCCGCATCGACGGGACGGATATCTCGACAGTTTCGCGGCGCAGCCTCCGCCGCCACCTCGGCTACGTCTCCCAGGACCCGTTCCTCTTCTACGGGACGGTACGGGAGAACGTCGCCTACGCCGTCGCGGACGCCACCGACGAGGACGTCGTCGCGGGCGCGAAACTCGCCGGCGCCCACGAGTTCGTCACCGACCTGGCCGAGGGGTACGACACCCACGTCGGCGAGCGTGGCGGCCGCCTCTCCGGCGGGCAGCGCCAGCGCATCGCCATCGCGCGGGCCATCATGCGCGAGCCCGACGTCCTGGTCCTCGACGAGGCCACCAGCCACGTCGACAACGAGACCGAACGCCAGATCCAGGCCAGCGTCGACGCGCTGGGGGCCGAACAGACCACCATCGCCATCGCCCACCGCCTCTCCACCGTCAGGGACGCCGACCAGATACTCGTCCTCGACGACGGCCGGATCCGGGAGGCGGGCACCCACGACGAACTCGTGGCCGCGGACGGGCTGTACGCCGACCTCTGGCGCGTCCAGGTCGGTGAGACGGACGCCCTCTCCGATTCGTTCCTCGATAGAGTGAGCGAGGGCGAGGAGGTGGTTCGATGAGCGAAGCGAGCGACGACGGTGACGGGGAGACGTCGAATGCAACGCGCGACGACACCCCGGACAACGTGGCCGACGCGGCGGTCGACCGGTGGCCGCTGTACCGGCTCGTCGCCGAGAGCGGCCGCGAGAACGCCCTCTTCGTCGTCGTCGGGATTCTGGGCAGCGGACTGGCCCAGGTGCTCGCGACGGCGGACATGTTCGTCATCGGCATCGCCTTCGACGCGATGTTCAACGGGCAGCCCTACGACCTGCCGCTCCTGCCGACGGGCGTCGTCCCGGGCGACGAGCCCGCGAGGATGCTCGCGTTCACCGCGGCGCTGCTGGTGGGGCTGAAGGTGGCCGACGTGAGCCTCGCCATCACGGGCCAGTACTGCTGGAACCTGCTGGCCCAGCGCATCCAGCACGCCGTCCGCGTCGACGCCTTCGACACCGTCCAGCGCCTGGGGATGGGCTTCTTCGACGGCCAGCAGACGGGCGACGTCATGAGCGTGCTCAACAACGACGTCAACCGGCTGGAGGAGTTCCTCACGAACGGCCCGCAGATGACCGTCTACGCGACGGTGGTGACCCTCTCCTCGTTCGGCTACATGGCCCTGCTGAACTGGCGTCTCGCGCTCGTCGCCGTCGCGCTCGCCCCCGTCGTCGCCGTCGCCAACTGGTGGTTCGGCCGTCGCCACGAACGCCGCCACGACGTGGTCCGCGCGGAGACCGGCAAGCTCAACGCCGCCCTGGAGACGGCCATCAGCGGCGTCCCCGTCGTCAAGGCCTACGGCGGCGAGCGCCACGAGACCGACCGCGTCGCCGACCGGTCGCGGGTCCACCGCGGCGCCATCTGGCGCTCGCACGTCACCCGCTCGCGCCACGAACCGGCGCTCCGCCTGCTGGCCGGGATGGCGTTCCTGCTCACCTTCGTCGTCGGCACCCAGTGGGTGCTCGACGACCGCTTCTGGGTCCTTCAGGGCACGCTGACGGCCGGCGAACTCATCCCCTTCCTCTACTACACCCAGAACCTCGTCGGGCCGATGCGGGTCCTCGCCCGGGTGACGGGGTTCTACAAGGGCGCGAAGGCCGCCGCCAAGCGCGTCGTCGGCATCCAGCAGGTCGAACCGCCCCGCGAGGCCGAGGGCGTCGAACTCACCGACGTCGACGGCGCCGTTCGCTACGACGACGTGAGCTTCGGCTATCCCGGTACTGACGAAGAGGTGATCAGCGACGTGGCCATCGACGTCGCCCCCGGCGAGACCGTCGGCCTCGTCGGCGCGACCGGCGCGGGCAAGTCCACCCTCACGAAGCTCCTGTTACGCTTCTACGACCCTGACGAGGGCGCGGTCAGACTCGACGGCCACGACGTCCGGGACGTCTCGCTGCCTTCGCTCCGGGATTCGATCGGCTACGTCGCCCAGGACCCGTTCCTCTTCACCGGCACCGTCCGGGAGAACATCGCCTATGGAGCCAGCGAGGTCGACCCGCAGGAGACCTCGGGACGAGCGAACGGGGACGAAGGACCCGTGAGCGACGACGTCTCGGACGCCGACGTCGTCGCCGCCGCGAAGCAGGCCGGCGCCCACGGATTCATCTCGTCGATGGACGCGGGCTACGAGACCGAGGTCGGTGAGCGCGGAACGAAGCTCTCGGGCGGCCAGCGCCAGCGCATCGCCCTGGCCCGCGTCCTGCTGACCGACCCGCCGCTGCTCGTCCTCGACGAGGCCACCAGCCAGGTCGACAACCGGACCGAAGTCCTGATCCAGCGCAGCCTCGCCGAGGTGACCGCCGACCGGACGACCGTCGTCGTCGCCCACCGGCTCTCGACGGTCCGCGACGCCGACCAGATCGTCGTGCTCGACGACGGCGAGATCGAGGAGGTCGGCACCCACGACGAACTCGTCGCCCGTGAGGGCGCCTACGCCGACCTCTGGAAGGTGCAGGTGGGCGAGGTCGGGGCGGACTAAGCCGCAGTGCGGTCACCGAACCGGCCTCGATTCGAGTGATGAAAACGAACAGGGACCCCACCTACGCCGCCACGAGTTCCGGCGCCTCCTCGTCGAACAACTGGGCGAGCAGGCGCTGCTGGCCCAGGCGGAGGTGCCGGTTCACCGTCGGCTGGGTGACGTCGAGCATCTCCGCCACCTCCTCGCCGGTGCTCTGGCGGGGCCACTCGAAGAAGCCGGCGAAGTAGGCCGTCCGGAGTACCTCCAGCTGTCGGTCGGTCAGCTCGCCCAGTAGCGACGAGAGGAGCTGCTGGCGGGTCCCCATGCCTCGCTCGACGTTGCGCCGGGCGGCGAGTTCGACGGAGGGGAACTCCTCGCGGAGCGTCTCGACGAACTCGCGGACGTCCGTCGACGTCGGCAGGTCGACGACGGCTTCCATGCCGGTCGCCGTGGCGCGGATGGACCGCGGCGAGGCGCCCTGGTCCACCAGCGCCGACGGGAGGACCGCCCCGGAGACGGTGACCTCGAACAGGCACCGGCCGTCGTCGCTCTCGCTCACGAGTCGGCACTCGGTGACGGCGTAGAGGCCCTCGAGGACGTCGGCGACGGCGTCGGCGGCCGCGCCGGTGGTGGCGAAGAACAGCCGGGTCTCGTCGGCCGACCGGGTCGAGATGCCCTCGTACTCGACGTCGCAGTCGGCGTCGCGGGCGACCCGCGCCAGTACGCCGGTGGGGTCCTCGAACTGGAGCGTCAGCTCGACGACGGTGTCGGCGTGGAGCGCCTCGCGGGCCGAGACGGCGTTGATGGCGTTGGCGATGGACCGCCCGAGTTCGGCGAACACCGTCCGTTCGAGGTCGCCGAAGGTGTCCGGCTCGCCGGCGTAGACGGTGAGGGCGCCGTGGCTGTACTCGTCGACGGCCAGCGGGACGCTGATCACCGAGTGGAAGTCGTTGGCCAGCGCGCCCCGGCGCCAGGCGTCCTCGCGCAACCGGTCGACGACGTTGCCGACGACCGTCGCCTCGCCGGAGCGGGCGGTCGCCAGCGATGGCTCGGCCGAGCCTTCCAGGTCGTCGAGCGCGAGCGTGTCGAGGTAGGTCTGGCCGGACCCCGCCCACGTCCGGGGGACGAGTTCGTCACCGTCGCCGTCGAACCCACCGATCCAGGCGAAGGCGACGTCGTCGGACTCGACCAGGCGGTCGCAGACGGCCGACTCCACCTCCTCGCGGCTGGTGGCGCCGACGAGCGACTGGTCGACCCGGCGGATGATGTCGTTTATCTGGATCTGTCGGCGGAGTCGCTGGTTCTGGGCTTCGAGTTCCGCGTCGCGCTTCCTGAGGTCGGCCTCGCTGGCCAGGCGGTCGAAGGCGGCCTCCGTCGTCGCCACGAGCGTCTCGGCCAGGCGCCGGGTGTCGTCGTCGATGCGGGGGCCGTCGGTCGCCACGACGAACACGCCGTGGTCGCCCATCGGGACGAGCAGGCCGCCGTCGACGGACTCGCCGAACACCCGCGACTGGCGGGCGGTCTCGGCGTCGTCGAACACCACGCGCTCTCCCGTCGCGAAGCAGTTCCAGACGGCCGCGTCGTCGCCGACGCCGACGGCCGGCGCCCCGTCGGAGAGCGTCTCGAACGCGTCGGTGTAGGCCGCCGGGACCAGCCGGTTCGACGCGTCGTCGATGGTGTAGACGGCGACGCCCGGGACGTCGAACAGCGACGCCGCCGTCTCGACGACCAGGTCGGCGACCTCCGTCTCGGATTCGGTGTGGAGCAGGTCTCTGGTGGCGTCGTGGAGCGACTGCAGGGCCAGTTCGCGCTCCTTCTGCCTGGTGATGTTCTGGAACGCCCCGCGGAGCTTGACAGTCTCCCCGTCTTCTCGTATCGCCTTCCCGATGGTCCTGATCCACCGTTGCTCGCCGTCGGCGGCCTGGATCCGCGCCTCCTCGTCGTACCTCCCACCGGCCTGGACGATGGTCTCGACCGCGTCGCGGATACGGTCCCTGTCCTCGGGGTGGTAGAACTCGAAGGCCTCCTCGACGGTCAGGTCCGTCCCCGGCTGGAGGCCGTGGATGTGGTACAGTTCGTCGGTCCAGGTCAGCCCGTACGGCTCGCTGGTCACGTCCACCTCCCACCCGCCGACCGCGGCGAGTTGCTGGGCCTGTGCGAGCATGTCCTTCGTCCGTTCGAGTTCCCGCTGGCGCTCCTTACGCCTGGAGATGTCCTCGCTGACGCCGAGATTGCCGACGATGGTTCCGTCGGCGTCGCGCAACGGCGCGGCGGAGAGACTCAACTCGATTCGCTCCCCGTCCCTGGTCTGGCGGAGGACTTCGGCGCCCCGGACTGTCTCACCGCCGGCGAGGCGACGCAGGATGTCGGCGTGTTCCTCGGCCCGCTCGGCCGGGACGATCGGCATCGGTTCGCCGAGAATCTCGTCTTCGCGCCAGCCGAAGATTCGCTCGGCCGCCGGGTTCCACAGCGTGACGGTCCCGTCCGTGTCGAGGGCGACGATGGCGTCCGGCGAGGCGTCGATGACGGCGTTGAGCCGTTCGTTCGTCTCCTGGAGTTCGCGCTCGCGCTCCTTGCGTTCGGTGATGTCCTCGATGTACCCCACGACCTCGCTGATGTCCCCCGCTGCGTCGTACACCGGTCCCGTCGACAGCGAGACGTCGATCCGCTCGCCGCCTTTCGTCACCCGTTCGAGTTCGACCTGCGAGATGGCCTCGCCGTCGAGAACGCGCTGGCGGACCGGGTCCGGGTCGTCGTCGTCGCCGTCGGGGATCGCCGGGTACGGCTCTCCCAGCACCTCCTCGGCGGACCACCCGAATATCTGCTCCATCGCGTCGTTCCAGAGCGTGACGACGCCATCGGGTGTGGTTCCGACGACGCCGACCGGTGACGTCTCGATGAACTTCTGCATCCGGTTCTTGGTCGCCCGTAGCTCCCGTTCTCGCTCTTTCTGTTCGGTGATGTCCTGAATCGACCCGCGGAGTTTGACGACCTCGCCGTCCTCGTAGACCGCCTCGCCCAGCGCCCGCACCCACCGGTGCTGGTCCCCCTGCGACTGGATCCGGACCTCCATGTCGTAGCTCTCGCCGCGTTCGATGGCCGCCTGGAACCTCTCCTGGATGTACTCCCGGTCGTCGGGGTGGTAGAGGCCGACGGCCATCTCGACGTCGACCGCCGTGCCGGGTTCCACGCCGTGGATGTCGTACAGTTCGTCCGACCAGGTCATCTCCGGCGGGTCGGTGGTCAGGTCGAATTCCCACCCACCGATGCGGGCGATCCGTCCCGCCTGTTCGAGGAGGTCCGTGGTCCGTTCGAGTTCGCTCTCACGTTCCTTCCGCTCGGTGACGTCCTGGAGCGCTCCCCGGTACTTGACGAGCTCGCCGTCCTCGTAGATCGCGTCGGCCAGCGTGTGTATCCAGCGTACCTCCCCGTCGTCGGTGATCATCCGTGCCTCGAAGTCAGTGGCCGGCCCCCCCGAGAAGATCGCCTCGAGGTTCTCGCCGACCCGGTCCTGGTCGTCCGGGTGATACTTGGCGACGATCTCGTCGAAGTCTATCTGGTCGCCCGGCTCCATGTCGTGGAGCCGGTACATCTCTTCGGTCCACCTCGGTTCAGGCGGGTCGGTCGTCACGTCGAGTTCCCACCCGCCGATGTCCGCCATCTCCTGGACGCGCTGGAGCAGGCCGGTCGTCCGTTCGAGTTTCCGTTCGTACGTTCGCTGTCTGGTGACGTCGATGACGACGCCCTCGATCGCCTCGACCGAGCCGTCGTCGGCGTAGACGCCGCGCCCCTGTTCCTTGACCCAGCGCCGCTCCCCGTCGGCGGTGTCGATGGGATACAGCAAGAAGAACGGCTCCCGTTCCTCGACCGCCGCCTCGATTTCGGCGGCGATCGCCTCGTTCCGGTCGGCGATCACGTCCTCGTCCCAGTTCACCTCGCCACTCTCCAGCACCGCTGGGTCGTAGCCGGTGATGTCGCGGACCCCCTCGCTGACGAACTCGGTCCGCCACGGCGGGGCCGCCTCTGACCGGTAGACGTACCCGGGAACGTTGTCGATAAGCCGCGAGAGCTGCCGTTCCTTCTCCTTGCGCTCGCTGATGTTCCGGCCGATCCCGGCGATCACGTCGTTCCCGTCAGGGTCCGTCAGCGGCGCCGCGACGAACTCGAGCGGGATCGAATCGCCCTCTTTCGTCCGGTAGTCGACTTCGAGCGGTTCGCCCACGCGGTTCTCGATGTCGGCCAGCGCGGCCGTGATCCGGTCGGCTTCGTCCTCGGCGAAGAAGTCCCGGACGTTCATCCCGGCTATCTCCTCGTCGTCGTACCCGGTCACCTCGGTGAGGCTCCGGTTCCACCGTTTGAGCTCCCAGTCCTCGTCGACGAGGTAGAACACGTCGTCGATGGCGTCGAGGACGTCCTCCGTGTACTCCCGGTACCGTTCGAGACGGTGCTCCCGCTCGCGCAACTGGCGCTCGCGCTCCTTGCGCTCGGTGACGTCGTTGTATATCCCGAGCATCCGCCGGTGGCCGTCCTCGTCGTACACGACGCGGCCGCGGGCGTTGACCCAGATCCATCGACCCTCCTCGTGGCGTAGCCTGAACTCCGTCTGAAACAGTTCGCCGCTCTCGAGAGCGCGATGGACCGCCGCGTCGGTTCGTGACACGTCGTCCGGGTGAACCCGCCGTTCGAAGGCGTCGTACGTCCCCTCGAAGGTGCCCGGTTCGAGCCCCAGCATCCGCTCGAACGTCTCGCTCCAGTCGACTTCGTCTGTCTCCAGATTCCAGTCGTAGACGCCGGTTTTCGTCCCTTCCAGTGCGAGTTCGAGTATCCGTTTCGTCTCGCGGAGTTCCGACTCGCGCTGCTTCTGTTCCGTGATGTGCAGTGTGATGCCGATGAGCCCGCGGACCTCGTCGTCGTCGTCACGCCAGGGCACCTTCGAGGTGAGGAGCCACTCCTCCTCGTCGGGCTCGAACTCGACTTTCTCCGTGATCGGCTCTCCCTCCTCGATCACTCGGCGGTCGTCCTCGTAGCTCTCCGCGGCGAGTTCGTTGGCGAATATCTCCGTGTCGGTCTTTCCGCGGAACCACTCCTCGTCGTCGGGGAACTGGTCGTCGATGTACGGGAAGCTCGTGCGAACGTATCTCGCCTCCTCGTCCTTGACGTAGAGGCTGACGGGGATCTGTTCGAACAGCGAGTTCAGCAGGCTCGCCTGGCGCTCCAGTTCGCGTTCGTGATCCGTGCGCTCGGTGACGTCACGGCCGATTGCCGCGACGACCGGATTCCCGTCGGCGTCTTCGAGCGCCGAGGCGACGAACTCGTAGGGGGTCCGCTCCCCGTCGACCGCGGCGAGTGGCGCCTCGATTCGCACGCTGCCCGTCTCGGAGGCAGCCCGTATCGCCCCCTCGACCGTCCGGTGTTCGTCCGCCGGGAACCACTCCAGAACGTGGGTCGACTCCATCTCCGCGTCGTCGTATCCGAGCACGTCGGTGAGACGCTCGTTCCACCGCTGGGGGTAGCCGTCCTCGTCGATGACGGCGAACACGTCCTCGACGGCGTCGAGCGCTTCGTCGGTGGCGACCGCGGGACGGTCGAGTTCGCGTCCGGCACCCCCGGTTCGTCGGTCGCTGCCCCCAGCACGGTCGGCCAGCGACCCGACGGCGTCGTACAGCCGGCCGATATCGTCCTCGCGGTCGCTCTCGAAGTCGACGTCCTCGCCGTCCTCGAAGCGCTCGATCCGGTCGAGGAGGTCGCCGACGGCGTCGTCGTCACCGCCCGCGACGGCGAGTCCCGCGAGTCCCACGAACACCGGGCCCGGACCGCCGAGGCCCCCGAATACTACCGGGTCGCCGAAGTTGCCCACGGAGACGGCGACGCAGAACGCGACGAACAGGACGAACCACGCGTGAACCCGATTCCACCGGTGGAGCCACCGGTCGGTCGCGGGAACCACGCCCCATGATGCAGTCATATCGTGTCATTAGAGTTCGACACTCATTATACACGTCCATTCAGATGCATTTCAGAAAGACGGCTGCTCCCCGGAGCACTGCAGAGCCGCCGGAAGCACGGCGAGCCTGCCCCGTCGCGGCGGGTCGGGGCGGATGCGAATCGGCGGGAACACTATACACGTTACCCCCGTCGCCCGCCGTCGCAACGCATATTGCGGACAGCGAAATGACCAGTCTGCTCGTTTGTACGACTACAATGGAAGCCACTACCGCTGTGCGAGAGACCGACGCCGTCTGCGCAGACATCGTCCAGGCTATCGCCGACCACACCGAGACGGACCCCCTCGAGATGACGCCCCTCGCGACCGTCATCGACACCGACGCCCTCGAGGCGCTCGTCAGGACCGGGTCCGGCGTCCGTGTCACCTTTCAGTACGGCGACCACGCCGTCGACGTGGGAGCGAATGGAGTCGTCACGGTCGACGGCGAGGAGTACGTCTCCCCGTCGGTGGACGCAGGCCGATGACGACGGGCGAACGCCTCCCGAACGCCGACGGGGAGATCAGGGAAACCTACGAGGTCCACACCGACGGCGAGCACACGGTCGCGACCATCGCCGACCCGGAGAACGGCCACGCCTGGGTCCAGTCGGACCGCGTCCAGTCTATCGTCCCATGACACGACACAGACCAGGGTCTCGGCGGCACGAGCCGATGGTCCGTCGAGCACGACTCACCGTCACGTGATGGCCATGATAGAGTCAGGGTCTTCGCCGGCCGAACTCCTGCCGGGAGAGGAGCAGTCCGCCGCGCCGATTAGCGTCCTCGGCGTCGCCGCCGACCCCGACGGGGAGGAGGGGCTCGGCGAGCTGCTCGCCGGTGATTCCCTCGCCGATGCCGACCAGATCAGCGTCGCGACGGTCACGACGCCGGCGGCGGCACCGGCCCACGTCGACGCGGCGGACTGCGTCGTCGGCGGGCCCGACCTCTCCAACGCCGACCGCCTCGAACTGCTGGAGACGATACGGGACCGTGACCGGACCGTCCCGACTGTCCTCCTGGCGGCGAATCCCTCGCGAGCGGTCCGCGACGCCCTCGCCGAACTCGACTGGACCGAACGGCTCCGACCGGCGACCACCCGCAGCGAGTACGCGCACCTCGCCGACCGGATCCGTACCGTCGTGGGATACCGCCGGGCGACGGACCTTGCCCGCCGGTCGCTGGCCGCCCTCGCCCACGGCTCAGACGCCGTCGCCATCGTCACGCCGGGCGGCACCGTCGAGTACGTCAACCCCCTGTTCGCCCGCCAGTTCGGCGCGGCGCCGCCGGAACTCGTCGGTCAGCCGTGGCGCGCGCTGTTCCCCGATAGCGAGGTGGCCCGCCTGGAGTCCGACGCCTTCCCCAGCCTCGCGGACGGCTGGCGCTGGATCGGCGACTGCGAGCTTCGCCGGGCGGACGGCTCCACCTTCACCGCCCAGACGCGCATCGACGCCCTCGAAGACGACAGCCTGGTGTTCACGGTCTCGGACCGGCCCGTCGACGAGAACTGATAGTAGTAGTTGTAAGCCCGTACCGGCGTCCGGCCGAACTGCGTGAGGCCGGGCTCGATAGACGAACGGAGTGAGTCTATCGGCGTTCGACGTGGCCAGTGCCGGCGAACGCCGGTAAAAAGTTACAACTACCACTATGAGCACCGCTCGACGCCGTTCCTCCGTCCAGCCGTCTCGTCACCACGCTCTCTTCACGCTGTCGTCCGGACCGCTTCGAACCGCAACCGCCGGTAGTCGGCCGTCCACGTCCCCGACGCCGCCTCGAACAGGGCGTCACGGCAGCGGTCCTCGACGGCGGCCACGACCGCCTGCCGTTCGGCCTCGTCGGGCCCGGCCAGCAGCGAGTCACCGAACATCCCGAGCCAGTTCCGGAGGCCGTCCCGTCCGCCGTCGAGTTCGGTCGGCCGGTCGAACAGTCGCATCAGGCGGACCTCGAAGCCGTGGCGTTCGAGCAAGCTCGCCTGTTCGCCCACCGTCGGGAAGTACCAGGGACTGCTCGCCTCGTACCCCCGATCGGTCAGTTCCCGGATAGTGGCGTCGACGATGGTTGCGACGTTGCCGCGGCCGCCCATCTCGGCGACGAACCGACCACCGACGGACGAATTCTCCGTCCCTCGACGGAGCGCGTCGGCCACCCGCTCGACGACGGCGTCCTGGTCGGTCATCCAGTGGAGTGCGGCGTTGGAGAAGACGGCGTCGAAGGGCTCGTCGGACGCGAACTCCGTGGCGTCTGCCCGCTCGAACGCGAGGCCGGGATACTGTTCGCGCGCCTCGGCGACCATCTCGGCGGACTGGTCGACGCCGACGACGTCCCCCTCGTCGCCGACCGCCGCTGCGATTTCGGCGGTCAGGTGGCCCGTCCCACAGCCCAGGTCGAGGACTCGCTCGCCCGGCGCCGGGTCGAGCAGGTCGACGACGCTCGCACCCATCTCGTGGACGAACGCGTGGTCGCCGTCGTAGTCGCCGGCGTCCCAGCGGTTCGCAGTCCCGTCCTCGCTCATGCTCCCCCCGCTTCGACTGCGTCGCTCCGCCTCCTATCGGTCATGACTCGAACTCTCGAGGTCGCCGCAAAAGTGTTTCCGAGCTATCGTTCGTCGCCGCCGGGAAAGCGCTGGACGACGCCGCGTTACTCGTAGGCCGCGAGGAGCCCCCGGGTCGTCCGCTCGACGTCGCGCGTCGTGACGAACTCCGAAGCGGCGATCTTCGCCTCGACGAACGCATCCGGCGTGATCTGGAGGGCGTGGCCCGCGGGGAAGTGACTCGCCGCCGTGAAGTCCTGGAACTGCTCGCGGAGGATCTGGGGGTAGTCGCTGATGTCGACGTCCTCGCGTGGCGGGATCGACCCCTTGATCCGGTTCAGCGTCTGCTGGGCCGGCGGCGAGGCCATGAACTCCAGGAAGGCGCGAGTGTCCTCGCCGAAGTCGGCGTGTTCGGCCGCGACCAGCGCGTCAGTCGAGAGCATGAACACGCCCTCGGTCCCCGGGAAGACGGCGTGGTCCCAGTCGACGCCGTAGTCGAAGTCGGCCTGGTCCTCGTAGGAGCCGGCCATCCAGTCGCCCTGGTGAAAGAACACCGATTCGCGGTCCATGAACCGGCCGTTGGCCTGGACCATGTCGACGAAGGTGGCGTCGTCGCGGGCCAGGTCGGCGTAGGCGTCGAGCAGTTCGACGGCCTGCCGGAGTTCGCTCTCGTACCGGCGGGTCTGGCCCTGCGTGATGCCCGCGTACGTCTCGGCGCCGAACTCGCCGATGACGATGTTCGCGAAGAGCTGGAGGACGTCGGATGGGTTCTTCATCGGCTGTTCCATCCCGATCAGGTCACCGTCCTCGCAGGCCGAAAGCACCTCCAGGAACTCACTCGGGCTGTCGACGCGGGCCGGGTCGACGCCGTACTCCTCGGCGAGGTCGACGTGGTAGAACAGGTTGTTCATCCGGTGGATGTCGATGGGGATGCCGTAGTACGCCCCGTCGAGTTTCGAGCGCTCGCGCGGCCCCTCGATGAACACGTCTTCCCAGCCGTTCTCTTCCCACAGGTCCGAGATGTCCCGGATCGCGCCGGCCTGCTGGTACGGCGCCAGGTTCTGGCCCGGCCACTCGACGAACACCGGCGGCGGTTCCTCCCGCAATATCTGGCTCTTGACCAGCATGCCGTGGTCGTCGATCGTGTTGGCCTGGTCGGCCACCTCCACGCCCGGATGTTTCGATCTGAAGTCGGTGAACAGCTCCTCGATCATCCGCTTGCCGCCGCCCTCCTGCCAGAAGTGGGCCATCTCGACGTCGGCCCTGCCCGACGACCCGCGGGTGTGCGAACTCATTTGCGAAAGGATCACCGTTCTGGGTTATAACGGTTGGCTGGCGCTTATCAGTCGAGATAATGGGCGACTGGGTGGGCGCCGGCGGACCAGCGGTGTCGGCGGCGTCCAGAAAACTCATGCCCCAGGCCCGAGCGGCGTCCGCCGTGAACGCGACGCGTCGAACGTTCCTGCTCGTCCTGGTGGGCGCCCTCCTGCTCGCCAACGGCTGGTGGCTCTATCCCCAGGGAGTGTCCTACGAACAGGAATACTATGCCGAGGCCGAACCGGCGCACCACCCCGCCGGCGAGTTCGGCACCGGCGCCATCCAGGACTGCGTCCGCGGCGTCTCCTCGAAACGGTGTGCCCTCCGGCGACACGTCGCCGCGGACGGCCCGGTCCGGCTGGACGACCCCGGCGACGCGTCCGTCGACGTGACGAACGAGTCCGAACAGTCCCCCGAATTCGTCCGCCTCGACGACGGCTACTACCGCCTGACAGCGACGATCACGAACGGGAGCCTCGTCCTCTCGATGGAGCCAGTCCTGACCGAACGGGTTCTCGACGTCGTGGCCGTGAACGAAAGCGAGGTCGACCCGGCCGTCCGCCGGGCTATCGGCGAGGTGTACGACGGCGACGGCAGCCTGAACGGCCACGCAGAGACCACCGCGGAACTGCCCGACCGCCGCCTGCTCGTCCGGTCCGAGGGAGAACTCTACGAGGTCTACACCGGCGGGCCGGTCCGCGGTGACCCGACCGGCTGGGGGTGGAAGACGCCGCCGTCGGACGTTATCAGCACGTTCCGGCTCGCCGGCTGGCTACTGGGCCTCCTCGCAGTGTGGTACGGCGGTTATCGGTACGCGGTGGAGACGTAGTAGGGGGCGAACGGGGTGCCTTTGGAGGACCCGCCCTACTGCTCACGGCTCGCTTCGCTCACCGTTCGCAATCAAGGTGGTTCCGACCGCAGGGAGGAACCACCCTACTGCTCACGGCTCCCTCCGGTCGCCGTTCGCAATCAAGCTGGTTTCGCGCAAACCGCGCGCGAAACCAGCCTACTGCTCGCGTGTCGCCTCACTCCGTTCGGCTCCCGCTCGCATTTTGCAGGCCCCTCCCTGCGGTCGGCGCCTGCCTACGTCCCATGCTGCCACGAATCCATATACTCGGCCTGTGCCTCCGACAACTCGTCGAACTCCACGCCCTCCGCAGCCAGCTTGATCTCCGCGACTTCCTTGTCCAGTCGGTCCGGCACGTCGTGAACGCCGGGACCGTACTCGTCCCCGTTCTCCACTAGCTCACGAACACAGACCGCCTGCACGCCGAAGGACTGGTCCATCACTTCGACCGGATGGCCGAGCGCGATGGGGGTCGCCAGATTCACCAGCCGGCCCTCGGCGAGCACGTTCAGCCTTCGGCCGTCCTCCATCTCGTAGGCCTGCACGCCGTCGCGGGCCTCGTACGTGTCGACGGCCAGATCCGAGAGAGCGGCGAGGTCGACTTCGACGTCGAAGTGGCCGGCGTTGGCCAGCAGGACGCCGTCCTGCATCTTCTCGAAGTGCTCCTTCACGACGACGTCGCGGTTGCCCGTCGTGGTGAGGAAGACGTCGCCGATCTCGGCCGCGTCTTCCATCGGCATGACGTCGTAGCCCTCCATGTGCGCCTCCAGCGCGCGGCGGGGCTCGACCTCCGTCACAACGACGTCGGCGTTCTGGCCGCTGGCCTTCTTGGCGACGCCCTTGCCGCAGTAGCCGTAGCCGGCGACGACGACGGTCTTGCCGGCCCACGAGAGGTTCGTCGTCATGGCGATTGAGGCCAGCGAGGACTCGCCCGTGCCGTGGACGTTGTCGAACAGCCGTTTCATCGGCGTGTCGTTGACGGCGAAGACGGGGTACTGCAGTTCGCCGTCCTCGTCCATCGCGCGCAGGCGGTGGACGCCCGTGGTGGTCTCCTCGGCGCCGCCGACGATGGTATCGATGAGTTCGGGGTAGTCCTCGTGGATGGCCGCGACGAGGTCCATCCCGTCGTCGACGGTGATCGTCGGGTCGTGGGCGATGGTCGCCTCGATGGCCGAATAGTACTCCTCGTCGTCGACGCCGCGCTTGGCGTAGCAGGTGACGCCGTCGACCGAATCCAGCGCCGCGCTCACGTCGTCGTGGGTCGAGAGGGGGTTACAGCCGGTCATGGCCACCTCGGCGCCGCCGGCCGCGAGAACCTCCGCGAGCACGGCGGTCTTGGCCTCGACGTGCATCGCCATCGCGATGCGCTCGCCGGCGAAAGGCTGGCGCTCCTCGAACTCCTCGCGGAGGGCGGCCATGATGGGCATGTGCTGGCGCGCCCAGTCCATCTTCCGCTGGCCCGACTCGCGGGCCGATTCGGGGTCGTCGAGTTGCTCCGTAATGGGTGCAGTCATGCCCGAAACAAGGGGGAGACCGCTGAAAACGCTACCGCTACGGGAGCGCGAACGGATCTCGCCGCGTCCGTCGTCCAGCGGCCGTGCGACAATCCCGACGGCTCAACACCAGTCCGGAATCCCGTCGCCGTCACTGTCCGAAGGCGACCCCGGAGGGAGGGCCGGCGCCGCCGGCGCGGTCCACTCGTTGACGACGAGGTCGTTGCCCTCGTCGTCCTGCAGGATCACCCAGTACGTCTGTCCCTCCTCACAGATGGGGTCGAGGGCGGCGTCGCTGTCGAAGCCGTCGATGTGGACGTACTCGCCGGCGCGGACCTCCGGTCCGCCCGTCCAGACGTCCGCCCAGGTGACAGTGTTGCCGGACTCGTCCTTGATGACGATGTTGTCCCCGTCGACGGACCGGCCGACCTGGTGGGTGATAGTGACGTACGGGCGGTCGTCCGTGTTCCCCTCACCGCTCGGCGTGTACGACCGGTCGAATCCACTGTTGGGGACCGGTTCCCGTAACTCACCTTCGAAGCCCATCGCGAGCGACGCCACGACGGCGGCCAGGACGACCACGATACTCACCAGCAGGACGACGCCGATCACCGGCGATACGCCGCGACTCCCAGACGTCCGCGCACCCGTCCACCCCATGCGTCTCATCACCGGTATCAGCGTCGCGACCAGCATAATCCCCGCCGAGGATTTTCATGTCGTGACGACGCCGTCACTCGCCACGTCCGACCGGAAGAACAGGCCCGTCAGTGGAGGTGGTCAGGAACTGCTGGCGCGACCGTGACGGCGCGCCGTCTGGAAAAAGAATCTCGCGTCGATTGCGCGTCTATTCCGCTTCGGTCTCGGTTTCGGTCTCGTCTTCCTCGTCAGCGCCGTCGTCTTCGTCGGCGTCGTCACCGGGGCCGGCGTGGGCTGGCGGGCCGCCGCCGTTGCCATTGCCGCTGGCGCTGTCCTCGTCGTCACCGTCGCCCTTGTCGGGACCACCGGCGTGGGCAGGCGGGCCGTTGCCGCCGTTGGTCTCGTTGGCGCTCTCGTTCTCGTCGACGGACTCGTTCTCGTCACCGGGGCCGGCGTGGGCCGGCGGGCCCGCGTGGTCCGGCGCGTTGCCGGGGTTGTTCGCCGTGACGAACTCGGCGACCTGCTGGCCGATGCCCGTCTCGCCGTTGCCCAGCAGCTTCTGGACGAACCGGGAGACCTGTTGCCCGAAGGCGGCGTCGGTCCCGTTCGTGCCCGTCAGGCTGGCCGTCGTGGTCGCCGTCTGGTTGTTCGCGCTCGTGGTGACGTCGATGGTGACGTCCTCCTCCGGCGGCGACAGCAGGAGCGCGCCCTTCTCGTTGGTCGTGTGCGTGCCCGCCTCGTCGTAGGTGCCGTTACCGACGACGGCGACGTCGACGGTGGCGTTCTCGACGCCCGTCCCGTTCTGGGTGACGGAGATGCTCACGCCCATTTCCTGCGTGACGCTGACGTCCAGGGGTTCGTTCGCCGCTGCGTTGCCCGAGTCGCTCGCCGCGGCCGCGGCGACGCCGGGACCGACTGCGAGCCCGAGCATGCCGACGGCCGCGACCAGTGCAAACAGTTTCGTGTGCATCGTACTCGCTACTGGAGACTGGATTGGGATAAACCGGCAATCTCGTTCAGGTGGTTCAGGCCGTTCACCGCCACAGCGATACCTGTCCAGATGTAGTTATACGGTTCAAAAACACCACTCAGTGTTTATTTCACTACCCGAAAGCGTTCTGGTTGACGGGGCTGTAGCGGTTCTCACCCACGATCCGCTCGAAGCGAACGGGCCGAACGCGAGGGGCGCACGTTGACGAACGCCGGCAGACTCGCTGCGCTCGTCTCCCGAGCCCGCCCTCTCACAGTTCGGCCGAACGCCGGCAGACTCGCTGCGCTCGTCTCCCGAGCCCGCCCTCTCACAGTTCGGCCGAACGCCGGCAGACTCGCTGCGCTCGTCTCCCGAGCCCGCCCTCTCACAGTTCGGCCGAACGCCATCGGATTCGCGCTGCTCATCCGATGAGCCCTGTCTCACTGCGCTCGACAGGACGCCGGCAGACTCGCTACGCTCGACTGCTGAGCCCGACCTCGCTTCGCTCGGTCGGACGCCAGGGAAGCGTATTTGGTCCCAAGGGCCCTCGACACGGGCATGCGCGCAGCAGTGTTTACCGATTACGGCGAACCCCTGGACGTCCGCGAAGTCGAGGACCCGGAGCCAGAACCCGACGGCGCGGTCGTTGCCGTCGAGGCCTGCGGCGTCTGCCGCAGCGACTGGCACGCCTGGCAGGGCGACTGGGAGTGGCGCGGCCTCGACCCCGTCCCGGGCCACATCCTGGGCCACGAACCCGCGGGCCACGTCGTCGCGGTCGGGTCCGAAGTCGACCACGTCCGCGAGGGCGACCACGTCGCCATCCCGTTCAGCCTCGGCGACGGCACCTGTCCGCTCTGCCGGAAGGGCCACGCCAACATCTGCGAGAATCGCCAGGCGCTGGGTCTCCAGCCCGAAGCACCGGGAGCCTTCGCCGAGCAGGTACCCGTCCCCCACGCCGACCACAACCTCGTCCACCTCCCCGACGGCGTCTCGTCGGTGGACATGGCCGGACTGGGCTGTCGGTTCATGACCGCGTTCCACGGGCTGGCCCACCGCGCCGACGCGGGCGCCGGCGACTGGCTCGCCGTCCACGGCTGCGGCGGCGTCGGCCTCTCGGCGATCCACATCGGCGACGCGCTCGGCCTCAACGTCGTCGGCGTCGACCTCGACGACGAGAAACTCGCGCTCGCCGAGGACCTGGGCGCCGACGAGACGCTCAACGCCGCCGAGGTCGAGGACGTCCCCGCCGCCGTCCAGGACCTGATCGGCCGCGGCGCCGACGTCTCGATGGACGCCCTGGGAATCGCCGAGACCTGCCAGAACGCCGTCAATAGCCTCGGCCCGATGGGCTCGCACGTCCAGATCGGTCTGACCACGAGCGAGGAACACGGCCAGATCCCCCTGCCAACCGACGAGATGGTCACCAGCGAGGTGGACTTCCACGGCGCGCTCGGCATGCCGCCGGCCGACTACGACGAGATATTCCGCATGGTCGCGACCGGAAAGCTCGACCCCGCCGCCGTCGTGTCCGGCACTATCGGCCTCGAAGACGTCTCGGAGACCCTCGACGCGATGACGAACTTCGACACGGTCGGCATCCCCGTCGTCGACTCGTTCTGAACGGCGGCGATCGACCGACGACTCTTCCGTCGCGCCGCCGTACCGTGGATATGACCGATGACGACCAGACCGGACCGTGGGTACTCGCGCTCGGCGCACTGGCTATCGGCGTCGGCGCGGCCGCCGCGTTACTCCGACGGCGCGATTCTGACGGCGAAGACGACGCTGCAGGTCAGTAGGGACGCACCCACACCGGATATCCACAAGTACTCGACACCGAGCGACTGGTCGGTGACAGCGGCGCTACGCCTCGTCTCCGTCTCGCTCGGCGCGGGCCACCAGGTCCCGGGCCGCCGTTTCGGCCCGCTCGCGGACCGACGCCTCGTCGAACACCTGTACCTCCCGGTTGCGCATGAGAACCTGTCCGTCACAGACCGTGTGGCGGACGTCGCTCCCCTTCGCGGCGTAGACGAGGTGACTTACCAGGTCGTGGTGGGGTGTGAGGTGGGTCGCCTCCATGTCCACCACGGCGAGGTCGGCGTTCGCGCCCGCCTCGACCCGGCCCGAATCGAAGCCGAGCACCTCGGCCCCGCCCCGCGTCGCGATTTCCAGGACCGTCCCGGCGGCCATCGCGCTGGCGTCGTCGGCCGCCAGTTTCCCCAGCATCGCCGCGTCGCGCATCTCGTCGAACAGGTCCAGGTCGTTGTTCGACGCCGCGCCGTCGGTGCCGAGCGCCACCGAGACGCCGGCGTCGACCATCGCCTGGACCGGCGCCATGCCGCTAGCGAGTTTCATGTTCGACGCGGGGTTGTGGACGACGCCGGTGCCGCGCTCGGCCAGCAGGTCGATCTCCGTCTCGTCGACGTGGACGCCGTGGGCGAGGAAGTCTTCGGGTTCGAGCAGGCCCAGGTCGTCGGCGTATTCGAGGGGGCGCTCGCCGTGCTCCTCGACGATGGGGTCGACCTCCCCCTCCGTCTCGTTGGCGTGGAAGTGGATCGGCACCCCCACCTCGCGGGCTTCGGGGACGTACTCGCGGTAGTACGCCTCGCCGGCGGTCGTCAGCGAGTGGGGCATGAACGCCGTCCGGACGCGCCCGTCCGCGTATCCGTCGTATTCATTCGCAAACGCGAGGCCGGACTGGAAGTCCTCGTGGGCGTCCTCTTCGTCCTTCCCGACGGAGATGCAGCCCTGGCCGAGCAGGCCACGCATCCCGGCGTCGTCGACAGCCTCGGCGACCTGCTCCATGAAGAAGTACATGTCCGCCAGCGCGGTGGTGCCCGATTTGATCATCTCCACCAGCCCGAGTTCCGCGCCGACGCGGACGTCCTCGGCGGTGAGTTCCGCCTCGACCGGCCAGATGTCCTCCTGGAGCCACGCGTCCAGGGGCTTGTCGTCGGCGTAGCCCCGCAGGAGCGTCATCGAGACATGGGTGTGGGCGTTGACCAGTCCGGGGATGACGAGGCCGTCCGCGGCGTCGAGTTCGTCGTCGCCGTCCAGCGCGCCGGGGTCGTCGACGGCGACGACATCGCCCGTCTCTTGGTCGACGAGGACATCGGCTTCCGTGACTGTGTGGTCCGGTAGCAGGACCTGCCCGCCCGTAACGAGAAGTTCGCTCATGGGAGTGGGTTTCTGGACGTGGGGGCGTCAATCTGCTGGAATCCAGAGCGAAGGGGAAAGACAGTTCCCGCACGGCCGCGCTATCCCCAGTATGCGCATTGCCGTGCCCAACAAGGGCCGCCTGCACGACCCGTCGGTCGAGTTGCTGGAACGCGCCGGGTTGCACGTCGTCGACGGCGCGGACCGACAGCTCTACGCCGCGACGGTCGACCCGGACGTCACCGTGCTGTACGCCCGCGCCGCGGACATCCCGGAGTACGTCTCCGACGGCGCCGCCGACGTGGGCATCACGGGCCTCGACCAGGTCCGCGAGGCCGACCCCGGCAACCTGGAGGAACTGCTCGACCTGGGCTATGGTTCCTGTAAGCTCGTCCTCGCCGCGCCGGAGGACGGCGACATCGAGTCGGTCGAGGACCTGGCCGGCGGCACCGTCGCGACGGAGTTCCCGAACGTCACCCAGAGCTTCTTCGACGAGAAGGGCGTCGACGTCGACATCGCGGAGGTCTCCGGCGCGACCGAACTCACTCCCCACGTCGACATCGCCGACGCCATCGTCGACATCACCTCGACCGGGACGACGCTGCGGATGAACCGGCTGAAAGTGATCGACGACGTGCTCGAATCCTCGGTCCGCCTGTTCGCCCGCGACGACGTGGCCGACGACGAGAAGGTCCAGCAGGTCGCGATGGCGCTGAGCTCCGTCATCGCCGCCGAGGACAAGCGATACCTGATGATGAACGTCCCCGCCGACGCGCTCGACGACGTGAAGGAGGTCCTCCCCGGGATGGGCGGGCCGACGGTGATGGACATCGCCGGCACCGACGACGTCGCCGTCCACGCCGTCGTCGACGAGCGCGACGTGTTCGAGACCATCAACGCGCTGAAGGGGGTCGGTGCAAGCGACGTGCTGGTGACCGAAATCGAGCGACTGGTCGAGTAGTCTCTTCTCTCAGCCCCACCGTTCACTCCACCGGTCGTCGTAATCGGCGACGCTGACCGCGACGGTGCAGACTGCCCGCTCAAACGAACCCGAAGATGTTGTTCAGCGCGACGATCAGCACGCTCGCGAAGGCGAAGTGGAGCGCCGTGAGCGCCGCGGTCGACTTCCACGGCAGGTCGTAGGCGTAGTTGATAGCGAGCGCGTCGGCGACCAGGATCGCGACCAGGGCGATGACGAAGTCGACGCCCGGCGAGACGAGGGTCTGCTCGCCGAGGCCGTAGCGACCGAGCAACAGCGAGACGACGGCGGGGACGATGCCGGCCGCGACGGCGGGCTGGGTCGGGACGTCGCCGACGAAGAACGTCGCGGCAAGGTGGAGCGTGACGGCGTAGAACAGCCAGCCGAGCAGGACGGTGCCGACGACGGCGAGGATGCCCTGCCCGGTTGGGTCCGGTTGCGACTGGAGGGGCAGGGCGAGGCCCGAGATCAGCGCGAGCATACCCGCGCTTCTCGGGCCGCTGGCTTGGGTGCTGTCATTCGAGACGCCCGCTCGATTCGCGCTCGCGGCGCGCGACCGCGGACTCGAGGGGACCGCCACACGACGGGCAGGTGACGCAGAGCGGACTTCGTTCGGTCTCCTGGCCACATTCCTGACAAACGTACTCCGTCATGGCCGCTAGTGACGTGTATCCGACGGAACGTAAAATTACGGTCGCCGTTCGTCCAGTTTTTTCGCCAGGATAGGAACGCGACGGTCTCGTTTCGGGAACGAGTCGCCGCCATCGTATAAACGGCTTCACGAAAACCGCAAGAAGGAACGGGTGTGGTCGAATGTCCAGTAAAATCGTATAATGGATATCAGGGCAGCGCTTATCCGTGCTAATTACTCACGAACGAATATCTATGCGACCCAACCCCACAGTTCCCGAATCGAACCAGTACGAATGCCCATCCTGTGGAGCGCGAGCGAGCGATCCGGACGACCGGACCTGCTCGGGCTGTGGCACGTCGATGCGCTATCTCGGCCACTCCCGGGACCTGTAACCAGCGTCGAGCGGGCCGCTCCCACGGTAGCGGGGGGATTCGCTCGGCCTCGAAGATTTATCCGCGAGGGACCGGAGTCGGCTAGCGATGGAGATATCGCAGGGGGATCCCGGACCGTCCGCGCGGGCCGCCGGGTCCGTCGCGCTCGCTGCTGGGGCGGTGACGCTTCTGGCGTACCCCTGGGTCAGGGGGGCGTTCGAAGTCGGATACGACGGCTGGTACCTCATCCGCTCCGTCTCCCCGCTCCTGTCGTGTCTCGGCGCCGTCGCTTCTGTCTGGGGGCTCTCCACCGTCGTGACCGGTCGATATGACTCGCTCACGCCCGCACGTGCGGTAGCCGTTCCCGTCTTGGTCACGGTCCCGTTCGGGCTCGGCGCCTTCGTCGTCCCCGAGGTCACGGACTTCGGCGCGCACGAACCGCCAGCGACCGTGCTCGAACTGACGCAGTGGGTACTCGCCGGGAGTCGGGGGATGTACGTCGCCGCGGCGGCCGCACTCGTCTTCGCCGTCGCTCGGTCGGCGGACCGACGGCTGACGGCGAGGCGAACGCGGCTGCTCGTCGCCGGGTACGTGATTGTTCTCCTCGTTGCGTCGCCGGGCCTGGAAAAAGCAAGTACCGTCTTCTCGCTCTCACTCGGGCCGCTGGCGCTCGCCGCGCTCTGCGTGGCCGTCGGCCGTCGCCTCGCGACCCGGCCAACTGACGCGGCGGTCGACGCGGAGGCGAGTGAAACGGCGTAACCCGTCCGTCGCCGGACTCGCGTGACTGCTGTGCCGGCCCACGCACCGGTCGCCGAGACCGAAATGGGGTGAACGCGTCGCTCCGGGCCGAAAGCGAAGAGAAGAACCGCCGCCTCGACGGGCTTATTCGAGCAGGCCGAGCTCTTCGAGTCGCGAGACGATCTTGTCGACGGCCTCTTCGGCGTCGACGGGCTTCTTCCCGCCGGTGATGACCAGCTTGCCCGAGCCGAACAGCAGGGCGACGACGTCGGGGTCGTCGAGCCGGTAGACCAGCCCGGGGAATTGCTCGGGCTCGTACTCGATGTTCTCCAGCCCGAGGCCGATGGCGATGGCGTTCAGGTTGAGCGTGCGACCCAGATCCGCCGAGGTAACGATGTTCTGGACGACGATCTCGGGATCCTCGTCGACCTGGATGTTCAGGTCGCGGAGCTTGTCGAAGACGATGCGGAGGCTCTCGTGGACGTCGTCGGTGCTCTTGGCACCGGTACAGACGATCTTACCCGACCGGAAGATCAGCGCCGCAGATTTGGGTTCCTGGGTCCGGTAGACGAGGCCGGGGAACTGCTCGGGGTCGTAGTCCGCGCCCTCGAGGTCCATCGCCACGCTCTGGAGGTCGAGTTCCTGCCCGATACCGGTCGAGGCGACGACGTTCTCGATATTTATAGTTTCCTTGGGATCTGCCATGTCTCGTTTTAAGTCACGTATTTAAGGCTTATAAAGGTTCATGCATCCATTGATACGTTCCTCTATCGACCGACAGTTCTCCCGGACGGCGCGGGGATGCGCGAGTCGAACCAGTGGATGGAATCGATCACACTGCCGAGAGTACTACCGTGAACAACGACAGAGGAAAGCCCCGGACCTGTGCGGTCCCGCGGCTCGCTGCGCTCCTCAGTCGCTCCGCTCCCTTCGGTGCTTGCTTCGCCGGGGTTCCCGCACAGGTCCGCCCCTTTCATTCCCACCCGGTATCGCCTGCCTCATCCGGAGAAACGGGCGGGACTGAAAGGGGCCGTCCTCTCGGGGAAGGCGGACCCGACAAGCACCGCAGTGAGCGTTGCGAGCGAGGAGCGCAGTCGTGGGCCCCCAACCCGAGAGGACGGGGGCTTTCCTCTGTCGTTGAATACGATTGCTCTCCTGCCGTTGCCTTCACTCAGCCCCACTATTAGCTATCAGTATCCGAGGACCGGTAGGCTGATTGGCGCACCACCGTCCTCTAGGGTGTGTACGTCCTCGAACTGGCGGGCCAGGACGACGACTTCGCCGCGCGCGAGGCGGCCAGCGTGGCGACCGACGTGCGCCTCGTCGCGCCCGGGCTGGCGACGGCGAGCGACCTCGACCACGCCCGCGCGCGGACGCTCGCGTACACCCACCACGCGAGCGAACTGGTGGGGACCTGCGACCCAGACGTCGAGAGCGCCCGCGCGCTGCTCGAAGACGCCCCCGCCACCGACCGCTCGGGATCCGTCGCCGTCCGCGCCGTCGACGTCCGGTACACCACCGACGTCGACACGCAGGCCGTCGAGCGGGAACTCGGTGGGGTCCTGGTCGACCGGGGGTTCTCGGTCGACCTGGAGAATCCGGACCACGAACTCCGGGTCGTCTTCAGCGACGAAGCGGGCGACGTCGACGACGAGACGCCCGGACGGATCTGCGCCGTCGGCTGGGCCGTCGCCGCCTCCGTCCGGGACTTCGGTCAGCGCATGCCATCGGACCGGCCGTTCTTCCAGCCCGGGAGCATGGCGCCGATGGACGCCCGCGCACTCGCCAACCTCGCCGGCGCCCGACCCGGCGCGACGATTCTCGACCCGATGTGCGGCACCGGTGGCGTCCCTATCGAGGCTGGCCTGCTGGGCGCGAGAGTCGTCGGCAGCGACGCCCAGTGGAAGATGGTCCGCGGCGCGAGCCAGAACCTCGCCGACGCGATCGGGGGCGACGGCCGCCCCACCGACGAGCGCTACCCCGACCCCGGCGAGTGGGACGTGTTCCGCGCCGACGCGACGGAGTTCCCCATCTGCGACGACGCCGTCGACGGCGTCGTCTTCGACGCCCCCTACGGTCGCCAGTCGAAGATCGAAGGCGACCTGGAGACAATCGTCTCCCGTGCGCTCGCCGAGGCCCGCCGCGTTTCCTCGCGGTGCGTCCTGATGGCCGACCGGTCGTGGGAGGACGCCGCAGAGGACGCTGGTTGGACCGTCGACGCGCGCTTCGAGCGGCGCGTTCACCGGTCGCTCGTCAGGCACGTCCACGTGTTAGAATAACCTCCACACTCTCAACAGACACCTGGCAGGGGATCCAGACCGGGCCGATACGACGCTAAGACTGCCGGTTCCTCGAACGAGCAATGCTACCTATATAGCCACGGCCTCGACAAGGTCAGATGGCTACGTCACTGCTCCGTCCCCAGGACCGAGGAAAGTTGGAACCGAACTTCTTGAGAACAGCATGGATCCCAAACGCTAGCATCCATCCAGTTATTGTCACGACATACACTGTATTCATCGGCCCGTCGTATTCCAGTAACCGAAGGGGCGCTCTCGTTCGAAACGTGAAGTGTTGGCAGATGTATTAGCCCGAGAAAGCTGGTCACGAGACCTGTCAGAGCGACGACCTCGACCAGATGCTGAATGATTGGCGGGAGTTCCATTGTGTTTGGTCCCGAAGTCACAGTTAGTCAGCTCACACCGCTTACCACTTGAACCAGGCCGACAGAACGAGATAGAACAAGGCCAACCCGAGGAAAAGCAGCATGAAGGCTGCTGCTTGGGCCGCTACTTTTTCGCCAGTGCCAACTTCTTCGGACTCAATCAAGCCCACGTCTCGCGCTCCTTGCAGTCTCGGTTTTACAAGGGATGCCAGACTCAACATGATGACAAGAAGTGCGAGGGCTGGCGGATAGATCTCGTCCCATCCAACTGTGGAAAATTCCATGTTACTCGGCTTAGCGTGCTTCTCGGGCAGTAGTTAGGTTATCTATAGCTAGTTCAGTCCGGTTATTTACAGCCATGTGAAGCGACTGTCGTAGTCCCTTCGCACCATCCTTTTTGCTCTTTTTATCTCCGGTATCAGTTCTCTCAACATCATTACGATTATCAATTGCAGCAAGGTGATTAAGAAGTGCCCCAAGCCTGTTTATACTGGTCTTGATCATATTGTTTGGTGTCTTTGTCTGCCCAGCACTGACTAGTCCGCCAACTGACGGTCTGAACGGCAGGATCACCGGTTGCTAGTCAGGCACGTGCAAGTGCTCTAAGCATAGGCCGACTGCCCGTTTCCACGGGTCATAGAATCACCCCAGCAGTTCCAGCGCCGCCTCGCTATCGCCGTCCATCTGCGCCAGCAACTCGCGAACGAACTCCCTCGCGTCCTCGTCCGCCGTCACCAGCACCATCCCCTCGTCGGGCTGGCCGTACACGACGCTCGCGCCCTCGGGAACGGCCAGAATCGCGGGGAGGGCAGCCAGGTCCTCCTCGCCGTCGACGCGGACCAGGGTCGTGCCGGCCTCGTCGATGCCGGTCCGGAGCGTCTCCAGCAGATCGCTCGTCAGAGTCGCCGCAGGATTGTCGATCGTTCGCTCCCGGTCGAATCCCGTGATACCCTCGCGTATCTCCTCGTCGACGGTCTGGCGCTTGGTCTTCTCGTCGACGAAGGCGACGGCGGGGACGTGGTCCGCCTGCAGGAGGTGGTAGGTGACGACGTCGCCGACCGCGACGACGGGTTCGACGGCGTCGGCGAGAAGCGTCTCGGCGTCGGTGTAGATCGGCCCGAGCGGGTCTTTCAGTTCGCCGCGAAGCGCGTCGGGCAGTTCGAGAACGACGTTGGACACGGTCGCTTAACGGACCTTCAGCGCGTAGCTGCCGGGCTCCGTGACCTCCATCTCCTTGGCGATGTCGGAGCTCTCGGGGTGGGCGATGACGACGTAGCCGGCCCAGTCCTCGGTGAGCGAACTCGACCCGCAGGCGTCACACACCTCCTCGTTCGAGGCGTCCTGGACGCGGTGGCACTCGCGGCAGACCAGTCTGTCGGCCATCAGCTCTCACCGGCTTCCGCCTGCTGGGCGGCGCGTTTCTCGCGCTCGGTCTCCAGCCAGCCGTGCTTGCCGAGGCCGACCTGCTTCGCCGTGAGGCCGATCTTGGAGTCACGCGGGTTGCGCTCGTCGATGCTCTTGGTGACGATGCGGGCGCGGACGGCGTCGCCGACCGCGAGCGTCTCGTTGGACTCGCGGGAGGCCAGCGCCTGGCCCTCCTCGTCGTAGGCGAGGTACTCGTCGGATATCTGCGAGACGTGCAGCAGGCCGTCGACCGGCCCGATGCCGACGAAGGCGCCGAAGTTGACGACCTCGACGACCTCACCGTCGACGACCTCCTGCATCTGCGGATCGTAGGTGAGCGCGTCGAACTCGGCCTCGAAGAAGACGCCCTCCTGTCCGGGGAGGACGGCGCCGTCGCCGATGTCCTTCACGTCGATGACCGAGACGACCGAGCCGACGTCCTCGTCCATCCGGCCTTCGAGTTTGTCCTGCAGCAGCTTCTTCACGAGGTCCGGCGTCACCTCTGCGAGATGCCTGGGCGGTACCTCCACCGTGTCGCGTAGTCTGACCCGTTTGTACATGTGTTATGGTTGAGTGATGGCGAGTTTGTGCTGGCCCCTTAAACTAATTACTGGTACGCCCGCGTCGAGCAGACGGCGTTTGAGGGGCTTGTCGTTCGTGACCGCGTGCGTCGCGTCCGGGTGGCTCGCCAGTTCCAGGACCGCGTCGTCCGCGTAGCCCGCGTCGGTGGCGACGGCCTCGCAGCGGTCGGACAGATCCAGGCCCACGCTCGCTGCGGTGGCCTCCTTCCCGTTGCCGTCGGCGAGTTTTTCGAGTTCCTCGACGACCGCTTGGGGGGTGACGAGGGGCTGGTCTCCGACGAGTCGCCGGAGTTCGTCGAACAGCCTGACGTCGCATTCGACGGGCATCATGAGTGCGTTCGTGTCGACGACGATCATTCACGCAGCGTGCCGACGCCGATGAGGCGCCAGCGAGCGCCGACCCTGCGGTTGATCGCTATCTTCGAGCCCGGTGCGGCACAGACGGGCCGTTTGAGCGCCACTTCCGCCTCGCCGCCGCGCGCGCTCGTGACCGAGCCGACGGTCGTCGCTGTGCCGATGGTGAGCATCAGCGGCTCGCCCGTGCTGATCTCCTCGACCTCGCCGGCGTTGTCGCCGACGATCCGTTCGAGCAGGTCGACGTCCATCGTGAACTGTTCGAGCGTCGGCGGCAGGCTCCCCGGCGGACCGGCGACCTGACCGGCCAGCGCGTCGCCCTTCGTGATCGACGGGTCGAGACCGGTACCGACGCCGAGCAGGCCGCCCGGGGTCGCCTCGTCGACGAAATCGCCGCCGGCCTGGATCGACCGGACGCTCGTCGTGACGGGACGCCACTCGGTCTGGCCGCCTTCGTCGACCTCGCGGCCGGGGCGAAGCTCGATCTCGTCGTCGACCTCGAGGCTGCCCTGGACGAGCGAGCCGCCGAGGACGCCGCCCTTGAGGTCCGCCCAGGTCGTCCCCGGGCGGTTGATGTCGAAGCTCCGGGCGACCATCATCTGCGCGTCGACGTCTGGGTCCCGGTCCGGCGTCGGAATCTCCTCCTGGATGGCCTGGATGAGCAGGTCGGTGTTGACGCCCTGCTGGGCCGAGACGGGGACGATGGGCGCGCCCTCGGCGACGGTGCCCTTCACGAACTCCTGGATCTGCTGATAGTTCTCCTGGGCCCGCTCCTGGTCGACGAGGTCGACCTTGTTCTGGGCGACGACGATGTTGTCGATGCCGATGATGTCCAGGGCCATGAGGTGCTCCTCCGTCTGGGCCTGGGGGACCGGCTCGGACGCGGAGACGACGAGGACGGCGCCGTCCATGATCGAGGCGCCCGACAGCATCGTCGCCATCAGCGTCTCGTGCCCGGGGGCGTCGACGAACGACACCGTCCGCAGGACGTCGGTCTCGACGTCGTGCTCGCCGCAGGTTTCCTCGACCGTGAACGCTTCCGGTTCCTCCTCCTCGGGACAGCGCCGGAAGGTCGCGTCGGCGTAGCCCAGGCGGATGGAGATGCCGCGCTTCATCTCTTCGGAGTGCTGGTCCGTCCATTCGCCAGACAGCGCCTGGACCAGCGTCGTCTTGCCGTGGTCGACGTGGCCGACGAGGCCGATGTTCACCTCCGGGTGGTTGTGGGATGTCATCTCGGGAGTAATCTTGGTGTGATTTCGCCCCCTGGGACTGATAAGCCTACTGTTTGCGGCCCAGATTCCGGGCAGGCGGCCTCGCCGCGCGTCAGTTCCGGCGGTCCTCGGCGAGCGTCCGGACGCGACTCGCCAGCCGGTCGAATCGCTCGGAACGCATCCGCTTGTGGACGAAGGGAACGCCCGCGTCGTGCGCCGCCTCGACCAGTTCGGGCGCGTCGTCGCTCGAAAAGAGGATGCCCGGGGGCGCCGGCTCCGTGTCCGCCACTCTGTCGAGGAACGTCAGCCCGTCCATCGTCAGCATGTGGTAGTCGCTCACGACGGCGTCGAAGGATCGCTCGCGGACCAGCTGCAGGCCCGTCCGGGCGTTCGTCGCCGTCGTCACCGCCAGCGCGTCGTCGGCCCGCTCCAGGAACTCCTGGACGAGGTCCGCGAGATCCGGTTCGTCGTCCACGACGAGCACCTCGACGGGCGCGTCCACCTCGTCTCCTTCGGGGTCTGTGTCCTGTCCCACGTCCTCCACCACCGCCATGTTGCTCACCCCTTGACCCCCGGTCACCATATATCGCCACGAGCGCTTTCGCGCGCTGAGAACGCCGTCAGACGCTCGCGTGACGACGTGCTTTTGCCCGCCGGCGTCCTGCCATTTCCCGTGCGCGAATTCGCGTTCGAACTGGCGCTGTGTGCCCACCTCGAAGGCGGGGATGGGCCGCCGGGCGAGGCCCTCCTCAGCCGCCAGCTCGGCGCCCACGTCCACGGCCGCCGCGTCGTCGACGTCCTCGCCGTCGAGCCCGGCCCGGAGTTCGACGAGCGCGCGGCCATCACGCCCGAGCGCATCCCCACCGCCGCCGTCGAGGCCGACGTCGGCCCCGGCCGGGCCCGCTACTGGAAGGACGCCTTCGACTGCCACCCGGAGCGGGCCGAGCGAGCGCGGGAACTCGCCGTCGAACGGGGTTTCTTCGAGGCCGAACGCCGCGGCGGCCGGACCTACGTCCGCCAGGTCGCCCGCTACCCCGACTGGTTCGGCTCGCTGGTCGCCATCGAGAACAAACCCGACCTGGGCCGTCCGGGCGACCTGGAGATGCAACTGCGGACCGACGTCTCGCTCGGCCTCGTCGACGAGGTGGTGCTCGCGACGGCCTCTCACGTGACGGGAGCGCACCTCAACCGCATCCCCGACGAAGTGGGAGTGTGGCGCTTCGACCCCGAGACGGACGAGCGGGCGGTGATCCGCGAGGCCGATCCCCTGGCCGTCGACGAACCCGGCGTCGAGGTGGTCGAGTCGTACCCCGGGCGGACCGACGTCCGGGTCGTGAGCAGCGCGGAGAAGGCCCGGGCCCGCCGCCGCCTCGCGGAGCGGGCCTACGGCAAGGGCTGGCGGACGTTCGACATCCCGGCGTGCGCCCAGTGCTCGCCGGACGAGGACGGCCTCCCCCAGTGCGCCTGGAAGGGCCGTTCCGTCCGTGCGAGCGACGAGTGTGGAACCGGCTGCGCGGGCTACGAGGAGAGCGAGGCAGTCAGCGTCGACACCGACTCGCTGCGGGCCGAGCGGTCGCCCTGGAATCCGGAGCCGGCCGGTCGGAAACGTCAGCAGTCGGGACTGGACCGGTTCGGCTAACCGGTCCGGCCGAGCGGTCTGATTCGGCTAGTCCTGGCCGCTCGGCTCGCCGTCGGCCCCGGTCGTCTCGACGGGCGCCTCGTCGGCTACCAGGTCGGAGTGTTTCGTCCGGGCCTGGTAGTTCGCCGCGCCGGCGATGCCGGCACACATCCCGATGCCGAGCACCAGCGCCCAGTCGATACCCCCCGCAACGACCTGGAACGTCGCCGCCGCCGCGACGGCGCAGGCTAGCGCCGCCCCGCCCGACTCCGCAATTCCTCGGCGCTCCATGCACCGGCTCTAGACGTTCTCCACTATAGTCGCTGGGGCTGTCTCAGAGTTCGAATCGCTCGCCGTCCAGAGCTACGTCGCCAGCGAAGGCCTCCGCTTCAGGCACGAAGTGCGCCGTGTGGACGATGCGGTAGTCGTCGACGCCGAGGTCGTCGGCCAGCGCCCGCGCGCCCGTGAGGGTCATGTGTTTGGTCCCGAAGGTCCGCGGGACGCCGTCGGCGTCGTAGTGGTCCCCGCCGGCGGGGTGATTCTTGCAGAGTTCCGCGTGAACGATGCCCTCGACGATGCCGAGGTCCGCGCCGCGCAGGACGTCCCGGGACTCCTGGGGGAAGGCGTAGCTCGTGTCGCCGGAGATGGCCAGCGAAGCGCCGGTCTCGGGCTCGTCGATCCGCAGCCCGTAGGTCGAAAGCGGCGGGTGGACGCCCGGCACCAGCGTCACCTCGAACCCCGCCGCCGCGAACGGCTCGAAGGGGGTCTCGGGGGTGACCGTCACCTGGTCGAGGTAGTGGTAGCGCGAGTCGACGTGCTCGGCGACGCTCTCGCCCAGGTTCGGGTCGTGTTCGTCGGCGGCGTGGACCGGCAGGTGGTCGAGCAGGCGATAGGCGTTGCCCAGGCCGTCGAGGTGGTCGAAGTGGACGTGGGTGATGACGGCGGCGTCCGGCAGCGGGACGTCCTCCCGGCGAAACTGCCGCCGGAAGTCCGGGCTGGCGTCGATCAGGAGTGACTCACCCGTGCGCTCGTTCCGGACGTGCACCGAAAACCGGGTGCGTTCGACGTCTTCCTCGCGTGCGCGCTCGCACGTCTCGCAGTCGCACCGCGGCGTCGGGGTTCCCGTGGTGTCGCCCGTCCCGAGCAACGTGACCTCCATTGGTGTGGTTGTGTCGCCGGCCGGCCCTAAACCTCGCGACTTGGACTAGATGGATTGGGAGAGTGTCGTTCCGTGATCAATGGTACCGCAAACACGTCGAAAGCCCTCGGCCCGCTCATTAGCAGTGACCGAAACTGCAAACAACAAAGGAAAGCCCTCGGCCCGCTCGACTCGTGCGACTTGCTGCGCTCCTCGCTTTGCTGCGGTGCTTGTACCGGAAGACTCGCTTCGCTCGCCTTCCGACGTTCGCCTCACTGCGTTCGGCTCACCGTCGTCGGACTTCGTCGACCGGACCTCGCCCTTTCATTCCTCCAGGAGAACCGCGTAGCTCGCGTGGCCTCGTTCCACTCGGCCCACGCTCGCGATTGACTCCACCACACCTCCCCGGATTCGCGCCGTCCCGCGCGAATCACGCTTCCTGACCGCTCCGCAACCACCCGGCCGGGAGCGAGTAGCCGAGCGAAAGCGAGGCTCTCACGACCAGGGGAAGGGCAGGGCTGCTGTGCGGACCTGGTGGACTGAAAGGGCGAGGCGCGGTCGACGAAGTCCGACGAAGTAAGCACCGGAGCGGAGCGAGGAGCGCAACGAGTCGCACGAGTCGAGCGGGCCGAGGGCTTTCTTTTTGTTTGCGGTTGCATCGACTCTCGAAAATCGGACCGAGACTTTCCGTCGTCTGTAGCTTCGGTCCCCTCCTCGAATAGCACTCACTCGAAGAATACCAGCCACTCCTCAAAATCTCACACATGGCCGGAGACCGAATTAGTAAAGGCGCCCAACACAAACCGTGGTGTAATGGTATCCCTCGGTACGGCGAGTGCCGCGCCCGGTGAGGTGGACACGGGGCGGTTGCAGGTGGGCGAGACGCGCGACGGGAGCCCGTTCGGGTTGCCCGTCGCCGTCGTCAACGGGGCCGAGGACGGCGAGACGCTCTATATGCAGGCCGCCAGCGACGGCGACGAACTCAACGGCGTCGGCGTCATCCAGCGCGTGCTCCCCCAGCTGGACCCGGCGGAGCTGTCGGGGACGATCCTGGTGGTCGGCATCGTCAACTACCACGCCTTCCAGGTGGCCGAACACCGCAACCCCATCGACGACACGAAGATGAACCGGGCGTACCCCGGCGACGAGAACGGCACCTCATCGGAGCGCATCGCCGCGGCGACGTTCCAGGCGGCCAGACGCGCCGACCGGATCCTCGACCTCCACCAGGGGTCGACCTCGCGGATGCTGGAGGAGTGCCGGGTTCGTTGCGGGCAGCGCCACCGACTCCACGACGAGTGCCTCGAACTCGCGAAGGCGTTCGGCTGCGGGTACGTACTCGACCAGAAGGGCCCCGACGGGCAACTCGCCCGCGCCGCGCCGGACGAGGGCATCCCCACCATCGACCCCGAACTCGGCGGCAGCGTCGGCTGGGACGAGGGCGCCATCCAGACCGGCGTCGAGGGCGTGTTCAACGTCCTCCGGTACTACGACTTCCTCGGCGGTCGCCAGGCGCTCGAGACGCAGACCCGCGCAACCGGCTTCGACCAGTACGGCGCCCCCGCCGGCGGCCTGGTCAGCTTCGAAAAGGACCTGGGCGACCGGGTCAATCGTGGCGACGCCCTCTACCGCATCACCGACGTCTTCGGCGAGGTGAAGGCCACCGTCACGGCCGACGCGTCGGGCATCTTCTGGCGCTCCCGCCGCCTCCCGCAGGTCGCCACCGGCGAGTACGTCTGCTCGGTCGGCACCGACGTCGACTCCGTCTGAAGCGGTTCCGAGGCGCTACTCCTCGGAAGCGGCGTCACCGGCGGCGGGTCGGCGTGAATTATGTGGGTCGGCGCTGGAGTGGCGCCTATGACACTGAACGGGTGGGACCGCTACGACCCCGGTCGCGTGGGGGCGGTCGGGGAGCGTGCCGTCGTCGTGGGCGGGAGTCTGGCAGGGCTCTGTGCAGCCCGGGTGCTGGCCGACGGCTTCGACGAGGTGGTCGTCCTCGAACGTGACGAGTTTCCCGACGGCGCCGTGGGCCGTGAAGGAGCGCCCCAGACCGGTCATCCGCACATCCTGCTCGAAGCCGGCCGAACGACGCTAGAGGATCTCTTCCCGGGATTCAGTGAAGAGCTGGCGGCGGCCGGAGGGCTCGTCGTCGACGCCGCGACGGACATGACCTACTACGACCAGGGCGGCCCCCTGGCCGACGGCCCCGAACGGCTCCCGATGTACTGCGCCAGTCGACCGCTCATCGAGTCCGTCGTCCGGCGGAAGGTGAGTTCGATACCGAACGTCGCCCTCCGCGGGGGCCGGCGATGGACGGAGTTCCTCGTCGCGGACGACGGGAACGCGGTCTCGGGCGTCGCCTACGACGACGTCGACGGGGCGGAGGCGACGCTCGACGCCGACCTCGTCGTGGACGCGGCAGGACGGACCAGCCGGACGCCGGCGTGGCTGGGCGCGAACGGCTACCGTGCCCCGCCGGAAGAGGCGGTCGGCGTCGACGTGACATACGCCACAATCCGCGTCGAGCGACCGCCGGCCGACCGCCGGGTGCTGGGCGTCCCGCCGTCGCCGCCGCGCACCCGCGGTGGCGCCGCGGTCCCCGTCGAAGGCGACCGCTGGGAAGTTATCATGCAGGGAATCCACGGCGACGAGGCGCCGACCGACCGCGACGGCTTCGTCGCCTTCGCCGAGAGCCTCCCCCTCGACGCGCTGGGGGAGATAGTGACCGACCAGGCGTGGGTCAGCGACCAGATAGACCGGTACCCGTTCCCGTCGAGTCTGCGCCGGCGCTACGAGCGACTCGACCGGTTCCCCGACGGCCTCCTTGTCACGGGCGACGCCGTCGCCAGTTTCAACCCCATCTACGGCCAGGGAATGTCGGTCGCGGCCCTCGACGCCCTGGCACTCCACCACGCGCTGGCCGCCGGCCGGCTCGACGGGCTCGCACCGCGCTTCTTCGACCGGGTGGCCGACGTCGTGGACGACGTCTGGGCCGTCTCTGTCGGGGCGGACTTCAAGTTTTCTCAGACGACGGGACCGAAACCCCGCGGCACCGACCTGTTCAACCGCTACGTCGACCGGCTGCTCCGGCGAGCGCAGACGGACGGCGTGTTGCGGAACGCGTTCTTCCGGGTGTTCCGTCTGGAGGAACCGCCGACGTCGCTGTTACGGCCACGGATCCTCTGGCGAGTGTTCCGGCCCGACCAGTGACCGACAGGGGCGCTACAGCCGCGGTTGCTCGACGTGGCGCTCCCAGAACGCGTCGTCGAGGTACCGGTCGTCGATACCCGAGTAGCCGACGGCGCGTGCGAGACGGCCGACGGTGGCCCACAGCAATCGCTGAACCGGAAGTGGCGCCGCCGTCATCGTCGTCTCGCCCCGGAGGTCCGCGGCCAGTACGAGCCCCTGGATCGGTCCCGGCTGGCCGTACTCGCTGTCGGCCCCGAACGCGCCCTCGTGGTCCATCCCCCAGACCGTGTACAGCGATTCGACCGTCAACATGGAGGGGAGTTCGGCCCGGAAAGCGACGAAGGCGTCGGTGTCGTTGCGGAACGAGTGCTCAACCCCCGGCTGGACGGTGACGGTCGCGCCGGCCCCTAACCGATCGGCCTCGCCGTCGCGAACGACGGTCAATTCGCCGTCGAGCACCGCGAACGTCTCCGTCGTCGGGTGGACGTGGGCCGGCGGTTCGGCGGCGTCGGGCGCCAGCCACTGGAGGAGGACGGGGCGGTCGGTCCGCCCCTCGTCGGGCGTCTCCAGCAGGACGCCCCACGTCCCGGCGCCCGGGTTCGAGGCGAGGGGACGGGACGATTCCCGGAGCAGTGCCGTTGCTGGTCCGTCAGGGTCGAGTTCGAGTGCTGGCCCCTCGACCAGGTCGTCGACTGGGTCGCCGTGCTCGTCGAGCGGCCGTCCGGTCCGCAGGACGCCACGCGCCGGATCGCTGTCGCGCATGCGTCTCCCCTCGGACCGCCGCGGCGAGGAGTTTCTGCCGGACATACCTGGGAGCTTTATCAGTCAGCCGGCCGGATCGCCGGGCCGTGAAACACCTCCGCGTCACGGCGAGCATCGACCCGGACACGGCGCCGCCGTTCTACGCCGCGCTGGCCCACTCCCCCGCCGTCGCGGAGACGCGCGTCCTGGAGTGGAACACGACCCTCGACGACCGGGAGACGGTGCTGTTCGCCATCGACGGCGACGCGGCCTCGTTCGCCGAGGCGGCGCCGACCACCGCGGGCGTCGAGTCGGTGGAACTCGCCGCCGGCGACGGACGCTGGACCCACGCGCTCGTCGAGATGCGAACCCGCGCGACGCCCGTGTTCGGCGCCATCCGCCGGGCCCGGACCCGCGCCGGCCTCGTCGTCCGCAAGCCCATCGTCTACCGCGACGGCGAGATGCGCTTCCGGGTGGTCGGGGACGCCGCCGCGCTCCAGGCCGGGCTCGACGAGGCCCCCGATGCGATGGACGTCCGCATCGAGGAGATCGGGAGTCCGGGCGGCGTCGACCAGCCAGCGGCGGCCAGCCTCAGCGAACGCCAGCGCGAGGCCGTGCTCGTGGCCCTGGGCCTGGGCTACTACGAGCGGCCCCGCGATGCGACCCACGAAGACGTCGCCGAGGAACTCGGCTGTGCGCCCGCGACGGCGAGCGAACACCTTCAGAAAGCGGAAGCGAAGTGCGTGCGGGCCGTGATGGACGAGTTCGGGTCCGACGTGTAACGACGTGCCGGTCGCTCGTGTCGGCCGTAACACAAGACACTCATACAGGTTCCGAGACCACCGCGTATGCGACGCCGCAAATTCCTCGCGACGACCGCCGCCCTCCTCGCCGTCCCCTTCTCGGGGTGTTCGGACCCGTCGGGCCGACTCTCGCTGGAAAACGTGGACGAAGACGAGACGCTCGCCTGGCGGTACGCACAGACGGACGACCAGCTCGACGACGACGAACAGCGGATCCTTGACGACGCCGTCGCCGGCGACGAACCGGAGCTGAACGGCACCAGTCCGCACTTCGAGGAGGGGTCGTACGACCAGCGGGCGCCCGTCGCCCACGACGGGTCGTACTACAACGTCTCCCACGAGGTCGTCGAAACCTACCAGTACGCGCGCCACGGGATCGGACTCGACCTGAACCCGCCGGAAGACTTCTCGCCGTCCGAGGGCACCATCGCCGTCGAGGACCTGCCGCCGGTCGACCGCGACGTCGTGTCCGAGTTCTTCCCGGTTTCGGACGACCACCCGAAGACGGACGGAGCCGACGTTTTCCACATGGGGACGTACTCGCCCGCCGAGGAAGCCGAATCCGTCCTCGTTCCCGATCCCGAATACGACGCCGTGACCAGGGACGGGGCCACCTACCCCGTCGAGATCGATGACGGCGGCTCCGTGGAGATCAACCGGTACCGGTACGAAACCACGCGGGTGGCCGCGACCCACGCCGAGATGGCCGCGCGGGTCCGCGACCGGTACCTGTTCACGCTAGAGGGCCTTCCCGAGGACGAACGCGAGATCATGCGTGAGGCCGCCCAGAACGGACGCTACGTCACCGAGGAGACGCCGGGCCAGGCGTTCGTCGATCTCCTCGACCGGTTCCGTCCCCACCGTCCGCTCGAGGGCGACGGCGAAGACTACGGCACGTGGCTCGTCGCGTTCGACGGAACGGTGTACCTGGCGGACGTCACCGCTCCACTCAACACACCGGCGAGCGAGTCCGGGTGAGGCGCTCGCTACTCCGTGTCCGAGCGTCGGCCACGGCCCCGCCTAAGGAGCGGGCTGCGACGGGAACGGGCTTCGCCCCCGTCGTGTCGACTCGATATCTATTTGAGCAGCGGTCTAGAGGTGGCGCGTATGGTCCCCGATCTTACACGACGGCGGGCGCTGGTCGCGGCCGGTTCGGTCGCCGGCATCGGCCACCTGAGCCCACCTGCCGTAGCGGAGCAGTCCAGAGCGAACCCGCCGGATACCGGCCCGCCCGACGGCAACGAGTGGCCGATGGAACGGCGCGACCCCGCAGGGACGGGGTACGCACCGGACGCGAGCGGGCCGAAGGATGGCGTCCGGGTTCGGTGGAAACAGCCCGTCGAAGCCAACCTGGGGTTCTTCTACGGTGTGACGCCGATCGTCTCGGACGGACTGGTCTACGGCGTCGACCGTGAACTGGTCTGCGTCGACGCGGCGAGCGGCGAGGTCGTCTTCAGGGTCGATCGCGAGTACGTAAACCCGCCCGCCGTCGCGCCCGCGAGAGCCTACGAGCACCCGACGCTGGTCTTCGACTCCCGACGGGGCGTCGACGGGCTGGACGCGCGTGGCGGGATCGCACTCGCCGGCCTCCGCCTGGGCTTGCGACGCTGGTCGATCGAACGAGACCAGGGCCTGGCCACGACGATACTGGGTGGACAGGACCACTCCGTCCCCGTCGCGGCCGGTGATTCGGTGTTCGTCACCACTGGCGACTCGTTGCTCGCCATCGACGCCAGTAGCGGGCGCGTTCGCTGGCGGCGCCCTGGCGGCGGCTATCGGCCGGCCGTCCGCGACGGAACGGTGTACGTCGCGAGCTACGCACGTGGACTCCTCGGCTACGACGTCGAGAGCGGCGAGCGAATCTTCTCGCCCGACGACGTCCAGTCACCGCTCTCGGTCACTGCCGCCCCGGAGCGGCTCGTGGTCCGGTGCCACCGACCGATCGTCGGCGTCGACTACGACGGGAGCGTCGCCTGGCGAAAGGGTCCGGAAGAATTCTGGGGCCGCGGCGCGATCGCGGCGGCAAACGGCGTCGCGTACACGGCCGGCGTCGACGAGGAGAACTCCCTCGTCGCGATAGACGTCAGCGACGGGACCACGCTGTGGACGAGTTCGATGGAACCGGAACAGACGCCACAGTCCGCCCCACCGTCCGTCGCCGACGGCGTCGTTTACGTCCCGGAAGACGACGCGGGACTGGCGGCAGTGGACGCCGAAGACGGACACGTCCGTTGGCGGTTCGACCCCGGCGAGGATCCGACGCGGTGGTCGCCGGCGGCGCTCGTCGGCGAGACGCTGTACGCGCTCGCCGACGGCCACCTCTACGCACTGGAGGAAGCATGACGGGCCACGAGCATCACGGACGGGACCACACCGACGGGAGTCACGACACACGCCGGCGCGTCACGACGACCTCCCTCCTTCGCGAGGGGGTCCGAAACGTGCGCACTCACCCCGAGTCCCTCTTGGCGCTCGTCCTCTCGGGCGTCCTCGTCGCAGGTATCGACTGGGTGACCCTGCACGGCGCCGTGCCCACGACCGGGTACGAGGGGATCCAGACGGGCGAAATTACCGTCGCGTTCGGCGTGGTCGTCCGGGCGTTCTCGCGCGCTTCCGTCTCGCCGCTGACGCTCGTCGGGCTGAAGCCGGCGTGGCTCGCCTGGGCCGTCGGACTCCAGGTGGCGAAGGTCGCCGTCGTCGCCGGCGGGGCCGTCTACGGGCTGGCCCGGCTCCGCAGCGTGGAACCGACGGCAGCCATCGCCGTGCGCTACGCAGTCGTCGTCGCAGCTCTCACGCTCTTCCCCTGGGACGTCACGTTCGAAGGAGGGTCCATGATCATCGGGATTCCGCTCATAATCGCGTTCACGGTCGTGCTGGTCAGGTTGTTCGCCCTCCCCGGGCTGCTGGTCGACGGACTGTCGATCACGGCTTCTCTCCGCCGAAGCTGGGGCCGGACGGCAGGCCACGGCTGGGCGCTGTTCGGAACCGTCCTCCTCGTCGGTCTGTTCAATCACCTCCTGACGAGCGTGCCCGTAGTCGGCCCCGTCGGAAGCGGGGTCGCCGCGGCGCTCCACGCCGGCGCAGTCGTCGTCTTCCTCCGGCGCACCTCGGAGTGACCGAGTGACGCCGGGCGAGGAATTCCGCGTCGAGGCAGTCCGGAGGACTTACTCCGTGTCCCAGACGTCGGCCATCGGACTCGACCGCGTCGAGGCGCCACTGCGCGATCGTGAACCCGCACGCGACCCGGACCGCGAGCGCGACCGACCGCTCGTCCCGCTCTCCGAACCGCCGTCCTTCCCCTCGACACTGTCCCCGCCGAGCGCGTCCACTGGCGAGAACTCGGGCAGGTTCGGCTCGGACATCCGGTCGACCTGTTCCTCGAACCAGTCCGGCATGTCCGTGCGGGCGCGCTCGAACAGGTCCAGCAGCGAGGAATCGGCGAGATAGGTAGAGCCGTAGTCGTCGGGTGCTCTGACCACTCTGCCACAGGCCTGGATCACCGTCCGCAACGCGGCGCGGTAGTACCAGCCCCACTGGCCGTCGGAGAGGCGCTGGGCGACCCTGGAGTCCCGGGTATTGGGATAGGGCGCCTTGCAGATGACCTGCCAGCGACACAGGTCACCCTCCAGGTCCAGGGCCTCCTCCATCTTCACCGAGAGGAAGACGTCAGGGTCGTCCGTGCGCTTCCAGGAGGTCAACTGGGCGTCCCGGTCCTCGGATTCGTGGCTCCGCAATCGCTCGCCGATGCCGAAATCGCGCAGGAGCGACTCCAGTTTCTCCTTGATCGCGTAGGAGTGACAGTGGATCAGCCCCTTCTCGTCCGGATGTTTCTGCATGATCCGGACGACCTGGCGGGCGATCTTGGGCAGGGTCTCGTCCCGTTCCTCGTAGGTCATCTTCCCCTGCGTGACGTCGTACAGCGGCCGGTTCTCGACGGGGAAGGTGTGGCCCACCTCGACCAGGGCGACGTCGTCCGTCGAGAGGCCGACGTTGGCGCAGAAGGCGTCCTTGTTGAGGATCGTGGCCGACAGCAGGGCGAATCGCTGGCCCCGGTCCCAGACGGTGTGTTTGAGGTACTTTTCGGGGTCGAGCGGTTTGATCGTGACGCTCGTCCCCTCGCCGTCGGGCTGGTCGACGACCCACGTCGTGACGCTGTCGGGGTCGCGATAGTCCTCGGCGAACCACGACAGCTCCTGGCGGAGCTTGTTCAGGCGGTCGCGTTCGGCCACCTCCTCGGCGGTCAGTTCCTCCTTCTGGCGGAGTTCCTTCACCCGGCGCTCGGACGTCGCGGCCAGGCCGTCGGCGTAGTTCGCGGCGTCCTCCAGGTCGTCGATGGCGGGCGGAGCCCTGTCCTCCCAGATGGGCACCGTGTCGGGGCCGAGTTCGATGGCGGCGTACATCTCGGCCCAGTCGCCCAGACCGTGGGCCTCGTCGACGACGGCGACGTCGCGCGTGCCGAACACGTCCGAGCCAGCGGTCTGCATGAAGTACGCCAGCGTCATCGCGGCGACGCGGCGGTTCGAGGCGATGGCGCGGTCCGAGAAGTACGGACAGCGGTGTTTGACCTGGCAGTCGAACATCCGCTCGCGGGCGCAGGGGGCCTGGTTGACCGGCGTCTCCGTCTCGCCGGGGAGGATGCAGCTGTAGTTGTTCTTCCCCCGGATGACGTTCAGGTCGTCGAGCATCGGCTCCTCGGCGACGTCGTCGAGCTGGGAGACCTGCGGCGTCGTGTAGTAGGCGTCGATGACCTCCTCCGCGTCGGCCTCGCCGGCGGTCCGGGCACAGCCTGCGATGGCGCGGGCAAGTAGCGACTTGCCGCTGCCCGTCGGCGCGCGCACCAGCACCACGCGGGCGCCGTCCTCGAAGGCCGCCTGGATGTCCGCGAGCGCTTCTTTCTGGTTGCCGCGATAGGAGGGCGCGGGAAACTCGTCGAAGATTCGCGCGGCGTTCACGTCCACCCGCAGTCTCCGGGTCCACGTCAATCCATCGGAGCAAACCGGCCGGTTATATACCGCCCGCAGGATTCGGCGTGGCCATGCGATCGACACGCCGTACGTACCTCACGGGTATCGGTGGACTCGCCGTGACCGCTCTCGCCGGCTGTAGCGAGCAAGCAGGCGGCGAGAGCGCTCCGTCGGTCGCGACGGTGGGCGAGCCGACGGTGCCCCCGACCACGCCAGATGGGTGACCTGATGCTCCAGAGGCACAAAACACATTACGGGACGGCGATTGCGTCAAGCAGACGAGAGAACGGGAGTGTCACTGGCCTCACCCGCCTCGCGACAGGCGCGGCGTCGCTGCGACCGGCGACTCGTCACGACGCTCTCCAGCGGCGGAAGCGGGCCCGAGAAGCGATGCGAACCGGACCGAGCTGGGGCCACTCTCCCGGGCGTTTATACACGAGTACGACAATAACCCGGTGACAACCCGCCCGGGAGCGCGCTTCCGGCGCGCCAGAGCACCAGACCAATGGAAGAACCAGTCTGCGTACTGTACTACGGTCCCGACGCCGCCGCGCTCGAGCAGCGGTGGGAGACGACCGAGCGACCGTTCGCGCTGTCGGCGTTCGACGACGCCGGAGGGGCCCGGGAGTTCGCCGCCGGGACGGCCGTCGACGCACTCGTCTGCTCGGGGCCGGACGCGATGGCCGTCGTCGACGACGTCCGCGACACCGTCGGGCACGTGCCGGTCGTCGTCCTCGACGACGGGGAGACCGACGCCGTCGCGGCCCTGGCCGACGGCGTGACGCACTGTCTCTCCGTGGACGAACGGGACCGCGTCGACGTGATCGAGCGCCTCGAACCCGTCGTCACGCGCTACCGACGCGAACGGCGTGAACGGACCATGCTCGACTCGCTCCTGGAGAACATCCCGCTCTCGGTGTACTTCAAGGACCGGCAGAGCCGGTTTCTCCGGGTTAGCGACGCGATGACGTCGATGATGGGCGACCCGTACATCGAGAGTCCCGACGGCGTCCGCTACTACGCGCCGGCAGACATCGTCGGCACCACGGACTTCGACGTCTTCCCGAACCACCTCGCGGAACCAGCCACACAGGACGACCGGTCGGTGATGGAGAACGAGGAGCCGATCGACCGGGTCGAACACGCCTACGGCCCGGCGTTCGACGGGAGCTACGTCGCCACGTCGAAGGCGCCGTGGTACGACGAACAGGGCGACGTCGTCGGCCTCGTCGGCGTCACGCGCGACATCAGCGAACGCAAGCAGTACGAACACCAGCTCGAACGCCAGAACGAGCGGCTCGAACGGTTCGCCGAAGTGATCAGTCACGACCTGCGCAACCCACTCGAGGTCGCCAAGAGCCGCCTCCGCTTCGCCAGGGAGGAGTGCGAGTCGGAGCACTTCGACGCCATCGACCGGTCGCTCGACCGGATGGACGACCTCATCGCCGACGTGTTGACCATCACGCGCTACGGGGAGACCGTCGAGGACCCCGACCTGGTCGACGTCGCCACCGTCGCCAGCGACGCCTGGGACGTCATCGACTCCCAGGGGGCGACGCTCGCGGTGAACACCGAGCTGGTCATCCGTGCCGACACCGGCCGGCTCTCCCAGCTCTTCGAGAACCTGTTCCGTAACTCGGTCGAACACGGCGCCGAGGACCCGGCCGACCTCACCGTGACCGTCGACGACCTCCCCCACAGGTCGGGGTTCTACGTCGCCGACGACGGCGTCGGCATCCCCGAGGACGAGCGCGATTCCGTCTTCGAGTCGGGGTTCAGCACGGACGAGGAGGGGACCGGGCTCGGCCTCGACATCGTCCGGTCCATCGTCGACGCCCACGGCTGGGTCGTCGAGGCGGTCGAGAGCGAGGGTGGCGGCGCCCGCTTCGAGTTCAAGAACGTCGCCGAGAAGGACCGCTGAGCGGGCGCGACCGGGCCCGCGCCTCCCCGGTTGTGCTTACAGGTCGGCGACGTGCTCGCGCGTAATCTCCTCGTCGTCGGGCAACCGGTCGATGCAGGCATAACAGAGGAAGTGTTCGGTGTCGTCGACGAGTTCGAGCGTCATCCCGCCGGTCGTCTCCGTCGACGTCGACCAGATGCCGGCGATGCCGCCGGCGATGGTGACGTCCTCGCCACAGCCGTCGCAGGGCCGGGTCGTCATACTCCACGTAGACCGACCACGGCGATAAGTCCCCGGCTGCCCCCGGCATTTATGAACGAGTAGGTCGATTTGATAGTGACATCGCCCCTGTCGGCGCGACACTGGGGAGACCAGAGAGACACCGATGCAGAAGGCGCCCCTGGTGGTGTACCACGGTCCCGACGCCACAGCGGTCACAGAGCGGTGGGACCAGCAACGCCGGCCCTTCGGCCTCCGAGGCCTGTCCGCGGCGGACGACGTTCTCGACGCCCTCGCCGAAGCCGACGTCGACTGTCTGGTCTGTGCAGGCGGCGAGGACGTGCTGGCCGTCGTCGACGACGCCCAGGCGTCGGTTCCTGGCCTCCAGGTAGTCGTGTTCGGGCGGGAGGACCTCGACGCCGCCACTGCGCTCGAACACGGCGCGGCCCACTTCGTCGACGTCGGCGAAGACGACCCGGTCGAGACGCTCGAAGCACTCCAGTCGGTCGTCGACCGGCACCACGCCCAGCACCGGGACCGGACGATGCTCGACTCGCTGCTGGAGAACATCCCGCTGTCGGTGTACTTCAAAGACCGCGACAGTCGCCACGTCGAAGTGAGCGACGAGATGCCGTCGACGAGCGCGAACCCGTACATCGAGAGCCCCGACGGCTGCCGCTACCACACGCCCGAGGACGTCGTCGGCCTCACGGACTTCGACCTCTATCCCCCGGAGCTGGCCGAGAGCGCGATGGCCGACGACCAGCGAGTCATCGAGTCCGAGGAGCCGGTCGTCGACCAGGTCGAACACACGCACGGCTCGGCGGTCGACGGCACGTACGTCGCCACGTCGAAGGCGCCGTGGTACGACGAGCAGGGCGACGTCGTCGGCCTCGTCGGCGTCACGCGCGACATCAGCGAACGCAAGCAGTACGAACACCAGCTCGAACGCCAGAACGGACGGCTCGAACGGTTCGCTGGCGTCCTCAGCCACGACCTGCGCAATCCGCTGGAGGTGGCCCAGGGCCGCCTCCGGCTCGCCAGGGAAGACGGCGATCCGGAGCACTTCGACGCCATCGAGCGGTCGCTCGACCGGATGGACGATCTCGTCGAAGACGTCCTGCGCCTGGCACGCCAGGGCGGGACCGTCACCGAACCGGACGCCGTCGCCGTCGCGACCGCCGCCAGGGACGCCTGGGACGTCGTCGATTCCGGCGACGCGACGCTCGTCGTCGACTCGGATCTCGTCGTCCTGGCCGACCCGAGTCGGCTGGCACAGCTGTTCGAGAACCTCTTTCGCAACGCCCTGGAACACGCCGCAGACCGACCCGACGCCCTCACTATCACGGTTGCGGACCTGCGGGATGCACGCGGCTTTCTCGTCGCGGACGACGGCGTCGGCATCCCCGAAGACGAGCGAGACACCGTCTTCGACGCGGGCTTTTCGACGGCCGACGACGGCACCGGCCTCGGCCTCAACATCGTCCGAACCATCGCCGACGCCCACGGCTGGCAGGTGACGGTGACCGAGAGCGACGGCGGCGGCGCGTGCTTCCAGTTCGGGAACGTCCACACTCCCGAGAGCTGATTCGCGCCCCGAATTTTTGTAGCTCGGTCGCGGAGAGGACAGTATGGAGGTGAACTGCGAAGGGTGTGCCGGCTGTTGCATCGACTGGCGCGCGCTGACCGACGCGACGGTGGACCACGAGCGTCGCGGCCGGTACGTCCCGCTCGACGACGTGGGGAACCTCGCACCGATCCACCGCGACGAGATCAGAGCCTTCGTCGACGAGGGGTTCGGCGACGTCCTCCAGCCCCGACTGTTCGCCGGTGAGGGCGACGCTATCGTCACCATCGACGGGACCGAGGTGGCGGCGATTCGCGGCCGACCCGCCTTCCTCGTCGGCCTGCGCAAGCCGCCAAAACCCGTCGGTCCCTTCGATCACGACCCGACGTGGCTGCCGACGTGTGCCTTCCTCGACCCGACGACGCTGCAGTGTCGCATCCACGGCGACGACCTGTACCCGGAGACCTGCCGGCGCTATCCCGGCGAGAACCTCGCGCTGGAGGTGGAGACGGGATGCGAGCGCGTGGAAGCGGTCTTCGGTGGGTCCCGGCTGGTCGACGACGAACCGCCCGACGACGCCGACCCGACCTTCGGGCCCGCTGCGGTCGGGACGACGGTGTTCGCCCACCCCAACCCCGACCGGCTGACGGGCGTCGTCGAGCGACTGCAGAACGACGAGTCGACCCGGACCGACCGCGCCGAGTTCGTCGCCGTCGCCGCCGCGTCCAGTCCCGCGATGCTGGCGGTCAGCGACCCCGTCTACGAGGAGACGCGCGAGCAGGTACTCGACGCGGATTCCTGGGCCGGACGGGCGATCGATCGATGGAGCGACCGGGCCGGCGACGCCGGGACGGCCGCGCCGGCGCCCGCCCCGCTCGCCGAGGAGATCGAGGAAGAAGCGGGCGCGCCGGAGACGCCGGGCTGGGATGCCGTCGGGTCCGACGGATAGGGCGCGTCGGGTCCGACAGTTAAGGCGCCGCGGCCGCGACTAGGCGGTATGCGCGTCCTCGTCACCGGTGCGACCGGGTTCGTCGGCGGTCGCCTCGTTCCAGAGTTGCTCGAGCGCGGCCACGACGTCCGCGCGCTCGTTCGCGACCCCGACGGGTACGACCCGCCCGAGGGCGTCGACGTGGTCGCCGGCGACCTGCTGGAACCGGGGAGCTTCGACGCCGCGCTGGCCGACGTCGAGGCCGCCTACTACCTCGTCCACTCGATGGGCTCGGGCGGCGACTTCGCCGAGCGCGACCGGCGCGCCGCCGCGAACTTCGCGCGAGCCGCCGGGGAGGCCGGCGTCGACCGCGTGGTCTATCTGGGCGGTCTCGGGGAGGACGACGACGGCGAGGGCGAGGAACTGTCGGCCCACCTCCGCTCCCGGCGCGAGGTCGAGCGCGTCCTGGCCGACGGGAACTACCAGCTGACGACGCTGCGGGCGGCGGTCATCATCGGAAAGGGGAGCGCCAGCTTCGAGATGATCCACCAGCTCGACCGGCGCCTCCCGGTGATGGTGACGCCCCGGTGGGTCCACACGCCGTGCCAGCCCATCGCCATCGACGACGTCGTCGGCTACCTGGCCGGCCTGCTCGAGGTCCCCGAGACGGCCGGTGAAACGTACGAAATCGGCGGCCCCGAGGTGCTGGACTACGCCACGATCATGCGCCGCACTGCGGCGGTGATGGGCCGACGAGAGCCCGTCATCATCGGCGTGCCGGTGCTGACTCCAGAGCTGTCGGCGTACTGGATCGGACTCGTGACGGACGTCCCGACGAGCGTCGCCCGGCCGCTCATCCACGGGCTGAAGACCCCCGTCGTCGCCGACGACGAGCCGATCCGCGAACTCGTCCCCCTCGACCTGACGCCGTTCGACGAGGCAGTCGCGCGGGCGCTCGCGAACGAAGCCGAGGGCGAGAGCGACGGCGAGGGCGAGCGATGAACGAGGGTAATCGATGAACGAGAGGGAGAGCGACGGCGGGGGCGAGCGATGAGTCGAGAGCCCACCCCACCGATCGAGTACGGCGAGACGTGGGTGTACGAGAGCATCGTCGGCGCGATCCCGGGCCTGGACCTGTCGGCCCGGGCCGCAGTCGCCGTCCAGTTCCTCCTCTTCGAGGGCGCCGTGCTGGCGCTGGCCGCCGTCTACGACCTCTGGACGGCGGCGCTGGCCGGGACCGCCGCCGTGCTCGTGGCGGCGGCGGGCAGCGTCGCCATGCTGACCATCGCCCGCCTCGCCCGCCGCGCCGACGCGCCGCAGGCCTACCGGCAACTGCTGTTCGGGTCGAGCATCGAGGTGGTCCTCGGCGTCGTCGCCTTCGTCGCGCTCGTCACGTACCTCTTCGTCGTCGACCCCAGGGGACCCGACGTAGGACTGGTCACCTCCCTGTTCGGCCCCGAACCGCCGGCACTCGTCGTGTTCCTGACGCTGTTGATCCTGTGGGACCTGTGTTACCGCATCGGCACCGGCTGGTGGGCGAGTGTCGTCGCGCTCTGGCGGTCGCTCCGGTACACCGTCGACCCCCAGGAGAGCAGCGCCCACCGCCGCGCCGACCTGGCGACGATGGCCTTCGGCCTGCTACAGCTGGGGCTCGTCCCCTTCGTTCGCGACGAGTGGGTCCTGCTGGTCGCCGTCGCCGGCCACGTGCTGGCCGTCGTCATGGTGAGCGCGCTGGCCATCCTGATCGCCGACAGGTCAGCGAGAAACGAGTAGCCAGAAGCGAGTCGCGAGTGACGTCACGAGGACTTGATCTGCTGGAACTGGTCGAGCAACTCCTCCGTGGAGTCGCCCGAGTCGTAGTCCACCTTTCCGCGGTACTCCGTCCGGTCGTCGTCTTCGCTCAGGTCGACTTCGGCGTTCTTGCGTTCGCGGCGTTCGTGTTCTTCGTTATCGTAAGCACCCATCGACATTGGTTACCACACACAATCTTGCATGTTAGTGCCTATCAATGTAACGGTCTCTCGGATCGGCGTTGATTTCGGTGCGAACGGGCTGGAGAACGTGCACCGATGGAAGGGTGAGTGGTTCGGGCCTGTGTTCGCGGTTCACTGCGTTCGGCTGGTGGGCCCGACCGAAGGGGGCTCGGCTTGCTCACGGTTCACTCCGTTCACCGTTCGCTCATAAGGTGGCCCTTCGCTTTGCTCAGGCCCGACCGCTGCTCACGGCTCGCTATCGCTCACCGTTCGCTCATAAGCTGGCCCCTCCCTTCGGTCGGGCCCAGCCTGCTCGCGGGTCGTTCCTCCCCGCTCGCATATTAGCTGGCCCCTCCCTTCGGTCGGGCCCAGCCTGCTCGCGGGTCGTTCCTCCCCGCTCGCATATAAGGCGGGCCGCTCACTGCGTTCGCGCCCCGCCCTCCAGAAGCCTCAAACCCATCCACAATCAAAGAACCCCCATGGCAGGTCCCGTCCGGTTCCGTCACTCGCTCGAGGGCTGGAGCGAGCAACGGGTTCACGACGCCCTCTATCAGCCCCTCGACGCGAACTTCGGTGCGACGCTCGCTTCCCCCTGGTTCTCCCCGCCGCCCGGCTACGAGGCCCGGCGCCTGGAGATGGACAACGGCGACCTCGCGCTGTTTTCCTGGTCCGACGACGACGCCTACTGGCTCGGCAACACCGAGACGCCCGAGACGCTCTGGCGAACGGACAAGTGCACCTTCGAAGAGGCGCCCTATCCGGTCACCCGGTGGGCCCAGCGCGAACTGCTCGCCCAGCTCGAAGAGGAAGACCCCTGGCTCGCCGACTACGACCACCTCGCGTGGTTCTTCCTCCCCGTCTTCTTCTCGAAGGACGGCCGCGAGAGCACGCGCAACTTCTTCCGCGAGCACGCCGCCGGCTTCCCGGACGCGGGCCGGGAAGCGGGACTCGAGTTCTACGAGTCACTCTTCTCGACCGGCGTCCTCGACGAGTACCGCTACACGATGGCGAGCAAGCTCGGGACGAGCGCTGGCGTCGACCTGACGCGGATGCAGGCGACGATGGGCGAGTTCAACGTCGCCAGGCTCCTCTACGACGCCGACCACGACTTCGAGCCGGAGGTCGAACTCGGGTCGGGCCACGCGCTCGACTACCAGGTCGACGACGTCCTCGTCGAGGTGACCCGGCCCCAGCCCCCGCGGCGGCGACGGGTCGACTCGCCCGTGGCGGCGGTCAAGGCCTCCGGCAACGCCAAGACGCGCGACCAGATCGCCATCCACGGCAACGCCGCGCTGTTCGTCGACTGCACCTCCTTCCGCGACGACCACTGGCGACAGATCATCGGCGAGAAGCCCGCCGTGGGCCACGAGCCCGTGGTCGTCTTCCGGATGCGCCCGGACGGGCGGACCGAGGGGTACGTCCGCGGGAACCTCCCGCTCGACGTGGGCGGAGTCCTCTCACAGCCCGCCCAGTGACGGGCTAGACCGGTCGTGCCCGTTCTACTACCTGTTCCACTGCGCGTGCTGCAGACGCTGCGCCGCAACGCGACGGCATCCGGTAACAACCTGAGAGCCAACTTCGAGGTACAGTTACCCTGGTCGGCGCGATAGATTCGGGCAGGAATGTCCGAGACCATCGTCCTGTACGTTGGCTCAGACGGGTCCGACGGACCGCCGCCGGGGGATCACCTCCTGAGCGACGCGGACGGACAGGTCCTCCGGCGTGAGACGGTCGCGGCGGCGAAGGCGACGCTGACCGACCGATCCGTCGACTGCCTCGTCACCGCCTACGACCTGCCCGACGGGACCGGGACCGAGCTGATCGGCCACGTCCGCGAGGTCGACCCGGACACGGGCTGTATCCTCTGTAGCGACGCGTCCCGGGACCGGATCGACACCGAGGCCGACGCGGGAACGACCCACGTCGCAGAGTTCGTCCGCACGGACAGCCCGGGGGCGGCCACTAGAGTCGCTCAACTGGTCGATACCACCGCCGATCGCCGGAGCCAGACGGCCTACCCGCTGCCGCAGAACGAGGACGAACGGCTGGCGGCGCTGGAACGCCACGACTTCGACTCCGAGCGGTTTCTTTCGGCCGTCCGCCGGCTCACCGACGTCGCCGCGGCGCACTTCGACGTCGCCCAGAGTTCGGTGAACCTCGTCACCGAGCGAACCCAGGAGTTCCTCGCCTGCCACGGCGAGTCGTGGGACGCGACGACCCGCGAGCAGTCCATCTGCACGTTCACGATCCTCGAAGACGGCGTGACAGTCGTCGAGGACATCCGGGAAGACCCCCGATTCGCGGACACCGAGTTCCTCGAGGAACTCGGCATCCGGTTCTACGCCGGTGCGTCCATCACGACCGACGACGGCCTCCCGCTCGGGACGGTCTGCGTCTACGACGACGAACCCCGGGCGTTCAGCGACGACGACGAGGCGTTCCTCGAATTGCTGGCGGCCGCGGCCGCAGACTGGCTGGCGATCCTCGGGGAACTGTCGGAAGAACAGCCCGAGAGCCGGGACCCCCGGAAGGACACCGACGGCGGACGAGGTGGCCGATGACCCGGAACGCGGCCGCGCAGTTCCGGTTTCCGGCCGGCCTCTCGGTCGACGGCGTGGACCCGGGGACGAACGTGATAGTCGGCGGGCCGTCGGGCCGGGGCGCCCGCGAGGTGGCGCTCCGACTGGCGATGGCGGGCGGCGAGGACGAGGGCGTCGTCCTGCTCTCGGCCGACGTCGGCGGGCGGTCGCTGCTGGACCGGGCCGAGGACGTGACCGGCGGGTTCGACCGCGCCCGGGTCGGCGTCGTCGACTGCTCCGGCATCGAGGACGACCAGCAGCGCTTCGACGAGCACGGGCGGACCATCGACGACCCCGGCGACCTGCTGGGGATCCAGATGGAATTCTCGGTGCTGTACGAGACGCTCGTCGAGCGCGGCCTCGACCGGGTCCGGGTGGGCGTGTTCTCCGTCTCGTCGCTGCTGGCCCACGCCGACCTCCGGGCGGTCTCGCGGTTCGTCCACATGCTCACCGGCCGGGTCATCGCGACGGGGGACCTGGGCGTGTTCGTCGTCGACGAGGCGATGCAGGACGACCGGACCGTCGACGCCATCGAGCGGTTCTGTGACGGCGCCATCGACGTCCGCGACGGGACCGACGGGACGTTCGAAGCCCGCGTCCGTGGACTCGGTGTCGAGCCCTATGGCGGGGACGAGGCCGAAGGCGGACACGGGGTCGAGGCCGGAAGCGAGCACGGAGCCGGGGACGAGGCCTGGCGGCCGGTCTCGACCGTGGAACGCGACCAGCAGCGACGGCGACCCTAGTCCTCTCGCCCGCGGGAGAGTTGCTCGCGGGTCGCTGCGGCGTCACCCTCGCCGTCGAGCGAGAGGCTGTCGATCCGGTCGAACTCGGAGCGGAGGCGCTCGAAGGCGGCGTCGGCGTCGTCGGCCCGGTCCTTCGCGTTCGAGAGGTGGCGGACGCAGGTGTTCCAGTCGTCGGCGAAGTCGTCGAAGCGCTGGCCGAGCCGCTGGAGCCGGTCCTGCACCGCGAGGGCCTCCTCGGAGAGGCGCTGGGCGTGGACGCCGGCCTTGACGAGTTCGAGCTTCTGGCCCAGCGTCAGCGGCGAGACGACCTGGACCCCCCTGCTGGTGTACTCGCGCAGCATGTCGTACTCCTCGGTGACGAGGTGGTAGTAGACGCTCTCGCTCGGGATGAAGGCGAAGGCGAACTCGGCGGTCCCCTCGTCCGGGCGGACGTACGCCGTCGCGATCTTGTCGAGCTGGTCGTCGACCCGGCGGGCGAACTCCTGTTCGTGACGCGCGCGAACCTCCGGGTCGTCGGCGTTCACGGCGCGCTCGTAGGCCTCCAGCGGGAACTTCGCGTCGATGGCGACGAGCCCGTCGGCGGTCTCGACGTGGGCGTCGGGGCGCCGGTTGCCGACGACGGCCTCCTGGGTGCCGAACATGTCCGGCGGGAGCTGGTCGGCGAGGATGGTCTCCAGTTGCTGCTCGCCGAAGCTCCCCCGGTGCTGGGGCGTCTGCAGCATCTGCTCGACGTCGCTGTGGAACTGCTTCATCTCGCGGGCGTGGGTCTCGATCTGTGCGGCCGTCCCGTCCAGGCCGAGCCCGGCGATGGCGTTGCCGACGGAGGACTGGAGCTGGGCCTCGTCGAGCTGGGCTGGACCGTCACCGCCGCCGCCGTCACGGACGGCGAGGACGAGCACCGACAGCGCGAGGACGACGGTCGCCGCGCCGAGGGCGACTTCGAGCGTGGTCATACCCGGACCAGACCGCATCCGGCCTTAAAACCACCTGGCCGCGACCGGACGGTCGCCTGATACCGACCAGTCACGAGTCGGACCGGAACTGGCCCGTAGCGGCCGGCGACCGGTAAAGGTCGGGAATTAACCGGTGCGGAGTCGTAGGAGGCCCATGCTCCCGCTCGCGTTCGGCTGGCGCCACCTGCTCTTCGCGAACTGGCCCGTCGACACCGACGTGCTCGACGCCCACCTCCCCGAACCCTTCGCCGTCCAGGAGTTCGACGGCACCGGCTGGCTCACCGTCGTCCCCTTCACGAACGTGGACACCCGGCCACGGGGACTGCCCGCGGCGGTGGGGCTCCCGCTCCCCGAACTGAACCTGCGGACCTACGTCACGATGGAGGGGGAACCCGGCGTCTACTTCTTCAGCCTCGACGCCGACAGCCTGCTGGCGACCATCGCGGCGCGGCTGACCCACCACCTGCCGTACTACAACGCCGACGTCGACGTCGGCTGGGTCGACGGGCGCGTGGAATTTTCCAGCTACAGGCGCCAGCCGGGGGACCGTCCCGCGCACTACCGCGCCACCTACTGGCCCACTGGGGAGCCGTTCACGGCCGAACCGGCCTCGCGCGCCGAGTTCCTGACCGAGCGCCGGCGCCTCTACACACAGGCCCCCGACGGGTCGGTCCGGTACACAGACGTCGACCACCCGCCGTGGACGCTCTACCCCGCCGAGGCCGACGTCGCGGAGAACACGCTGTTCGAGGCCAACGGCTTCGACCACCCCGACGGCGACCCCCTCTTGCTCTTCAGCCCCGGCACCGACGTGACGACGACTCGGAGCCGGCGCTGGGACTGATAGTGGTGGTTGTAACTTTTTACCGGCATTCGCCGGTACCGGCCACGTCGAACGCCGGTACGGGCTTACAACCACCACTATGACGGGAGAACGAGGAAGCGCCGTCGGCGAGCCCGACCGTCAGACCGCCAGGTACGAGAAGATCATCAGCACGACGTTGTAGACGGCGTGGGCGACGACGGGAACGACCAGGTTGTCGGTGTACTCGTACACCGCCCCGAAGACGCAGCCGACGGCGGTGATGAGGAGCGCGCCGGCGACGACGGACGCGAGCGCGCCCGAGTAGTTCGCGAGGTGCATCGACCCGAACAGGAGGCTCGCCCCGAGCACCGCCGGAATCGGCCCGACCCGCTGGCGGAGCCGTCCCTGGATCGCCCCGCGGAAGAGCAGTTCCTCGGCCGGCGCGACCAGGACGACCGACAGCGCGGCCAGACCTAGCAGGAACGTCGGGTCGGTCGCGGCGACGTCACCGATGACGGAGTCCGGCACCAGACCGAGGACCGAGAGGAGAACCGAGAGCCCGGTCGCGATCACCAGCGCCAGCACCACGCCAGCGAGGATAGCGATAAGGTCGTTGCGGGAGGGGCGCCTGACCGGGACCGGAACGTCCCGGACCCGGACGTAGGCGTACCCGACGACCAGGAACGCGACCTGGCCCGCGGCCGTCGCCCCCAGGAGGACCGCCGTGCCCGCCAGGTCGTAGCCGAGGACGAACATCGGGACGATGAAGGCCACGCCCGCGACGAGCGAGACGAGGAAAGCGAGGACGGTGAGGCCGAACAGTTCGAGGACCGGCAGCGCCCAGCCCGCGCCGCGAGCGGCCGTATTTGCCATGTACGGGGCCTCGTGCGGCCACCCCGTAACTGTTCGGGGGCTGATAGTGGTGGTTCGTTCCCGGAGGGACGCGACGCCGACCGAGCGTTGAAATGGTTGGGAATGCTATACGAAGGCGAGACGTTCCCGCCCCACCATGTCATTCCTCAACCTCACCAACGAGACCTGGCTCGACCTGACGGTGAACCTCGTCCCACTGGCAATTCTGGCGTTCATGGACGTCCTCTTCTGGATCTTCAACCCCTGGGGCTGGGACCCGCTGATCATCGTCGTCTCGCACTTCCTGACGCTGTTTCCCCTCCTGTTGCTCGGGATACTGACCTACGTCAGCGGCCTGTTCGTCCAGCGCGACGAGGGGAAAGCGGCAGCCAGGGAGTGAGCGGGCCGGTCGCCGGCAGCGCGAGCCGACCACGCGATGGCGAGGTCGACCGACACCAGACTGGTCGCCGAAAGGACGACCAAAGACGGATAGTGCGAGGTTATCGAACGGGTCGCCGATGGGGCCCCGAACGGAAGCACCTCCAGACCGGGCAGAGCGGCGCTCTGAGTGGACGCAGTCGGCGGATGGGAGGGCGGAGAGGCGAGCACGAGCCTCGTTTGAGACACTGAGCGGCCGTCGGCCGACTCGACGCCGATAAGCCGGTCTTACTGGAATCGAAGCCGGCGTCTCCTCGATACTCGGCCTATAACTTCGGTGGCTTCCGCCCATCACTGGGGCATGAAAGCCTCTGCGGGCGGGAGTGTCACCGAACCTCCCAGCCAGGAACCACCGTCGAGGGTCGAAGACCAGACGGTCTGGACCCGTCCCCCGCACGTCCTCTGGCTGACGCCGGACAAACCGGACAACATCAGCGTCGGCCGGAACCGGATCGCCGAGCGTCTCGACGCGGACGGCATCGAGGTGACCGTCCGGGGAACGACGCCGTCGACGATACTCGCCTCGTTCCGGGAGCGAGCGCAGTACGACGCGATCGTCGGAACCACGCGCTCCGGTGCGATGGCCGGCGCGTTCCTGAGCGTACTCACTGGGACGCCCCTGGTCGTCGACCACGTCGACCCGATCCGCCAGCTAGAGGAGACCCATCCGCCGTGGCTCGTGGTCGCCGTTCGCTGGGTCGAGAACCTCGCGTTCTGGCTGTCCGAGCGCGTCCTCTTCGTCTACGAGGAAGAGGAATCCCGCGTCAACCGGTTCGCGGACGCGTCCTCGCCCACCGAACTCGGCGTCGATTACGAGCAGATAGCGAACCCGTCGCCGTTCACCGTCGAGGCAGCTCGCGACCGGATCGCCGACTACGACCTGCGCGAGAACGTCGCGATATACGTCGGCGGCCTGGAACCGATCTACCACGTCGAGTCGCTCCTCGACAGCGTCGACCACCTCGAGGACTGGAGCCTGCTCGTCCTGGGCACCGGGTCGCTCGCGGACGACGTCGAACGCGCCGCGGCGAGCAACGACGCCATCGTCTTCCCGGGAAGTGTCCCCCACGAGGAGATGCCCGGCTTCCTGCACCTCGCCGACGTCGGCGTGTGCCTCGTCGACGACCCGCGCACGCTGAAGGTACTCGAGTACGGTGCCGCGGGGCTCCCGACCGTCCATCTGCGTGGTCGGTCCCAGGGCCGGTTCGGCGGCCTGCTGGAGTACTGTGACACGAGTCCGGAGAGCATCGCCCGGGCGGTCCAGCGGGCGCACGAGCGTGACGGCGAGGCGCTCGGCGAGTTCGTTCGCGCCTACGACTGGGGCGACATCGGCGCACAGTATCGACGAGCGATCCTCTCGACGGTCTCTCGAATCAATGCGTGACATCGTCCTCGTCACGGTCGACTCGCTCCGCGCCGACCACGTCGGCTGGCAGGGGTACGACCGCGAGACGACGCCGAATCTCGACGAACTGGCCGAGGTGGCGCGCGTCTTCTCCCGCGCGTTCTCACACGCCTGCTCGACCCGGCCGTCGTTCCCGAGCATCCTGACGTCGTCGTACGCGCTGATGTACGGCGGGTTCGAGCGGCTCTCGGCCGACAGGACCACCCTCGCGGAAGCGCTCTCCCGTGGCGGCTACCGGACCGCCGGCTTCCACTCGAACCTCTACCTGTCGGCCGACTTCGGCTACGACAGGGGGTTCGACACGTTCTACGACTCCCGGACGGACCCGTCGGTGACGGCGAAGGCCAGGAACGCCGTCAAACGTAACCTCGACAGCGACGGGCTGGTCTATCGGACGCTCCAGGGGCTGTTCAACGCCACCGAGAAACGGACCGGCATCGAGGTCGGATCGCCGTACGTCGACGCCGCGGAGCTGACCGACCTCGCGCTCGAGTGGGTCCGGGACGGGGGCGGTGACGACGGTCCGCGGTTCCTGTGGGTCCACTACATGGACGTCCACCACCCCTACGTCCCGCCTGCCGACTACCAGCGGCGGTTCCGGGACGACCCCGTCTCCGACCGGGACGCCGTCCAGCTCCGGCGGAAGATGCTGGAAGCTCCCGCGGACGTCACGGACGGGGAGCGACAGACGCTCCTCGACCTCTACGACGCGGAGATAGCGTACGTCGACCGGGAAGTCGACCGGCTCCTCGAAGAAGTCAGGTCCGCCTGGAGCGACGATACCGTGGTCGCGTTCACGGCGGACCACGGCGAGGAGTTCGCGGACCACGGCGGGTTCAGTCACAGCGCGACGTTCTACGACGAGGTGCTCCACGTGCCGTTCCTGCTGGCGGACGGGACCAGCGGGGAGTCCGACGAAACGAGCGGACGGTCCGACGACCTCGTCGGCCTCCTCGACCTCGCGCCGACGCTCGTCGACTGCGCGGGCCTCGCGCAACCGGGCGCCTTCGAGGGGTCGAGCCTGCTGGACGACGACCGGGACCGGTCAGAGGTGGTCGCGGAGTGGGCCGACACCGACCCGGCGTCGGACGGCCGTCGATACGCGATACGGGGCGAGGACTGGAAGTACGTCCGGATGGACGACGGCACGGAACGACTGTTCGTCCTGCGGTCGGACCCGGGAGAACGGAACAACGTCGTGGACACCATGCCGGAGGTGGCCGACGAGTTCCGCGCCCGTCTGCAGGACCACCGGGAACTGCTGGCCGAAACGAACCAGGATCTGGGCGACGTGACGATGGAGGAAGACGTCGCCGAGCGGTTGCGCCTCCTCGGCTACCAGGAGTGAGCGCGCCACTCGCGCGACCTGATCGCGCCTGGAGGGGAGTCGTGTCGCGCCGGGAAGGGTGCCGGGCGGTCACGGAACGATCTTCTCGGCGATCCGCTTGAGCGGGCCCAGGTCGACGCCGAACCGCTCCTCGAAACTCCAGAGGAGCACGAGTTCCTCCTCCTCGACGCCGCCGAACCGGAGGACGATGAGCGCGTACAGCGAGACGAACGCGCCGAACCCGACGACGAGCAGCGGGAGCGTGACCGTGAAGAACGTCGTCGTGACCCAGTAGACGGCGCCGACGACCAGCAGGGCGATCAGGCTCGGCCGCACCATCCCGGCCGTGAACGGCTGGATGCCCGTCTCGCCGTAGAGCTGGTACGTGTACAGCGCGTTCAACAGCCCGTAGGAGACCGACGTCGCGACGGCCGCGCCGAGTAACCCGTACTCCGGTATCAGCAGGAGGTTGAGAGTGACGTTCGTGGCGGCGACTGCGATGTTGTCGTACATGATGAGCCGCGTCCGCCCGACGGACGTCAGCGTGTTCCCGTTCGGGCCGACGACGGCGTGGGTGAAGAAGCCGACCGCCAGCACCGACAGGGCCAGCGCACCCCCGTCGTACTCCGCGCCAAACGTCACCCGAATGACCATCTCCGGGAAGAGCACCACGACGAGGAACACCGGCAGCGTGGCGAGCAGGATCCACTTCGAGGAGAGCTGGTAGGTCCGGCGCATCTCCCCGACGGAGTCCCCGGCGTCGAGCGACGAGATGACCGGCATCACCATGAACCCGAACGCCGACAGGACGACCGTGAGCAGCTGGGCGAGCGGATAGACGACGTTGTAGACGCCGACGACGGTGGTCGAGGCGAAGTAGCCCAGGAAGAACGTGTCGATGTGGGAGAGCACCTGGAGCATCGCGGCGGTGATCATCAGCGGCGCGGAGAACGCGACCAGTTCGCGGTGCATCGACGTGGCCGGCGCGTCCGCGAACAGGGGCGTGTAGCGGACCAGGTAGTACGCCCCGAGCAGGCCGGCGAAGACATAGGCGACTCCGTAGGCCCACGCGGCCGCGACCGTCCCGAGGCCGTACAGCAGGACGACGGCGACCAGGAGAAAGCGGGAGACGGGGAGCGTGAGGTTCTGGATGAGCACCTTCGGGACCGACTGCTGCATCCCCTGGACGCCGCCGATCGCCATCCGGAAGACGACCGCGAACGGCAGGACGACGCTGAACACGCGGATCACCGGGGCGACGGCGGGGTCGTGGAAGACGCGAACGGCGATCAGGTCCGCCGAGAGGAAGAGGCCGACGCCGGCGAGGAGTCCGACCGGGAGCGCGATTTCCAGGGCGGACTTCAGGACCCCGCGGCGGTCTGCGGGGTCGTCGCGTCGCGGCAGGTACCGGCCGACCCCGCTGTCGAGGCCGACGAGCACGAATATCGACGTCGCCGTCATGAGCTTCAGCCCGATGGAGACGGCGCCGTAGTCGGTCGGGCCGAGATACCGCGCGATCAGGAGTTTCGCGACGAACGAGACGACGAGTTCGAGGACGACGCCGGCGAAGACGATGCCGGCCCCCTTGAAGATCTGTCGGATCCGGTCTCCCTGGATGGCCGTGCCCATCGGCTCACCTCCGTTTGCGCATCGTGAACTCCAGCACGCCCGTCACGTAGGGTAGTTTCACGAGTTCGATCAGCGAGGGGTTCCGCTTCGAAAGCTGCTTGAGCAGCCAGGAGGGCGGTCTCGCGTACCACTTGCCGGAGGTGCCGAACAGCCGGACGTTCCGGTGGACGACGGTCAACCCGGCGTCGGCCCCGACCTCGTAGGACAGTTCGTCGTCGGCGGTGTAGTACATCGGCGTCCGCCAGTACCACGTCGACCGGTGGGTGGGGTCATTCTTGGCGCTCCGGCTGTGGGCCAGCGGCACTTCGGCGTAGAACTCGCCGTCGTCCCGGAGCGCCTCGCCGACCTGGCGGAACACCGTCGGGAGGTCGTCGTGCGGGAGGTGTTCGAGGACGTGGTGGGCCTCGATGCGGTCGAACGACGCCCGCTCGAAGGGCCACTCTTCGGTGACGTCCGCGACGACGTCGACGCCCGGCACCGCGGCGACGTCGACGTTCACCCCGTCGGTCGCCGGGTTCTCGCCGCCGCCCAGTTCGAGGATCCGCTGGCTGGCCATCACTGGGAGCGGACGTCGTCGTAGACCTGCAGGTAGGTATTTGCGGTCCTCTCCCAGGAGAACGCCTCGGCGCGTTCCCGGCCGCGGTCCTCGAACCCGACCCGGTAGTCGTCGTCCTCGACGAGGCGGCCCAGCAGGGCGGCGTGTTCGGTCGCGTCCATCGGGTCGTCGACGTACGCCGCGGCGTCGCCACACACCTCCAGCGGTGAGCCGCGACGGGTCGTGACCACCGCCGTCCCGCAGGCCATCGCTTCGACGAAGGGTAGCCCGAAGCCCTCGTACAGCGTCGGCAGGTAGAGCGCCGAGGCGCGGTTGTAGTAGTCGATCAGGGTCTCCTCGGAGACGTACCCCGTAATCTCGGCGTTCGACGGGAGTTCGTGGGGGTAGTCGGACCACATCTTCCCGGGGAGAACGAACCGGACGTCGGACAGTTCAGCCATCGTCTCGACGATGGTGGGGACGTTCTTCCGCGGGTTCCGGTTGTTGACGACGACGAGCACGAACGGGTCGACCGTGTCCGTCGGCGTGGTGTCCTCGAAGTCCTCGCTCCGGCCGAGCGGGATAATCTGCGTCCGGTCGGCCGGAACGCCGCCCCTGTTTACCGCGAGCTGCCTGGTGTACTCGGTGCTGAAACCGATCCGCTGGGGCCGACGGGACGTGAGCCTGAATATCGCCCGCATGAGCATGAAGATCCGGTGGTCGGGACGTTCCAGGAGGTCGCGGCGCGAGCGCCACCAGTGGTAGCCGCCGTGCTGGGTGACGACCATCGGTTTCGACGAGAGCCAGACGCCCACGTCCCGACGGCGGAAGGGGATGGTGTTGAGGTGGACGAGGTCCGCGTCCCGCCACTGGTCGACCTCGAAGGCGTGCTCGTCGTCGAGCACGTACCGCTTTATCTGCTCGATGCAGTACAGCCCGCTGCTCTTGCTGTCGTAGTGCGTGTCGAACCAGATGGCAGTCGGTTCCGCCAGCGTCGGCGTGGTCGCCGGTTCCTGGAGCATTCTACGTCACGTATCCGAGATCGGCCAGTCTGTCAGTCACGTCGGCCGTGACGTCGTGCTCGTCCATGGTGTCGCCCGCCGTGATCGCCTTCCGCGTCTCGTAGGGCAACGCGTCCCAGGGGACGCGGACGTTCCCGGGCGTGTAGATCGACTTCCGGTGGCCGTAGTCCCGGACGGGAAACGGCCAGACGCGTTCGCCGAGCATGTTGCCGTGGTCGGCAGTGAGGACCGACTTGCCCGTGAGGTCCAGGCCGAGTTCCTTCGCGACTGGATACACGACCCGGAGGTTGTCGGCGTACGCTTCGAGAACCGCCGATCGGTCGACGGTGCCGCGTTGCAGGGCGTCCCAGGGCGATTCGTCGACGTTCCAGAAACTCCCGGGGAGGTCGCTCCCGACGAACGGCTGGTGGGGTTGCATGAAGTGGACGATCAGTCGTTTGTCGGGATGGGCCGCCGCGACCTCCCGACTCCGCTCGGCGAGTACGTCCGGGAGGACGGTCCCCTCCTCGTCGTCCCAGCCATCCTCCCACACGTCGTACCTGGCGTGGAACTCGTTTTCCGTGATGGTCGAGACGTACGGGTTCGCGGTGACGTACACCGTCTCGGGGAACGACCGGCCCGCGAAGTTCTCCGTGACCCACTCGGGCGTCGAGGCGCCACGGGAACGGACGCTCTCGCAGTTCGGATTGACGACGTCCCGGTAGAGGTCGAACCGACACGCGTCGAGGACGAGGAGGTTGTCCCAGTCCTTCGCCATCACGTACTCGCCGGTGTTTCCCTCGACCCGGCGGAACCAGAGCCCGCCGGCGATCCGGTGGAGAAATCGACTCTTCCACCACGTTGGCGACGCGCCGTGTTCACGGACTTCGTCGAGGACGTACTGTACAGTGGTGTAGGCGTCTGCGATGTGGGACATCGATGAGTCAGCGGGGATCGAACGATCGGTGGAGATCCGAGCAGGGCAGTTGCGTCGGCGATACCGCGTCTGTCAGCATGTTAGCTTTCTGACTACTAATAGATTCGGGAGGGGCCCGGTCTCACCGGCGAGAGACCGACAGCGAGAGACCGGCGAGCCGCGGAAACCGCCGCCGACTCGTCGACGGGGGACCTACAGGTATCCCAGATCCCGCAACTGGGACGTCATCTGCTCCCGCTCCGCGTCCGTCTCCGGGGCCGTGTACGTCGGATCGCCCATGTAGCGGCCGCAGTACTCGACGAGCGCCGGGGTCACGTCGAGGTGCGTCTCGACGCCCCAGGGCCGCGTCCCGGCCCAGATGCCCGTCGTCTCGTCGTGGACGTGGATCCACTTCCCGCGAGGGTCGTGTTTCATCCCGTGGTCGCTAACCACGAGCACGTCGTCGGGGTCGATGGCGTCCACGAGCCGGTCGGACGTCTCGTCAATCGTCCGGTAGGCCCGTTCGATAACCTCCGCGTCGTCGGTGACGTGGAGCAGTCGGTCGAGGAGCGTGAAGACGACGAAGTGGAGCCTGAACTCCTCGCGCCCGACCAGTTCGAGGACGAGGTCCCGTTCGGCCTCGTGGGTCCGGAACAGGTCCTCGACGTAGCCGTCGCGGATCTCCCCCGCGTCGTCGAACTTCGACGGTTCGCCGTCGTAGCGCTCCCGGACCCACTCCTGGAGCGACGCCGGCTGGACGCTCACCTCGGGGCTGGGGAAGCCGCTGACCGTGACGCCGTCGGTCTCTTTCGGCGGGTACGTGAGCGGCACGGCGAACGCCAGCGAGTCGGGGACGTAGTGCCAGACGCGTTTGTACGGGACGTCGTCGTTGGTGGGCTGACGTCCGAGCACCTGCCGTCGCGCCCATATCCGCGCCGGCCGGCCGAACAGGTTCCGCGGAATCAACCGGTCGACCGACGAGAACAGATCGAACCGACGCTCGTCCTCGATCAGCCCGCTGAGCATCGCGACGCCGTGTTCCCGGGTCGACAGCCCGGTCGTCAGCGTCGTCCAGGCGCTCCCGCTGTCTATCTCTCTCGACTGCCAGAACGGTTCCGGGAGCAACACGCCGCCGTGGTCCAGCCCGCCGTACCACTCGAGATCGTACTCGTCGAGGTGGGACTCCGTCGCCCCGTCCCAGCCGACGACGAGCACCTGCTTGTCCATAGTAGTTGTTAGTTCGTCGACATACAAGGGCTTTCGGTGCCCGGCGACAGACCTGGGCCGGGGTTCCAGCGGAAGGCCCGTCCACCGACCCGTCGACGCTCACTCCCAGTCGTAGCCGAACTCGTCGGCGTCGCGGTGGATGTAGTCGTTCTCCAGCGCCTCGCTCACGGTCCGGCCGAGTTCGTCCAGCGCCTCCTCGACGTCCCCGACGTCGGTCCGGTCGAGCGGGCCGTCGGCCCCCGCCAGGTCCGCCGGCACCGACGGCGCCCGGTACCCGACGTCCTCGGCGACGGGGTTCCAGTAGAGGTCGATAGCCTCGATTAGGCCGGCGTCGCGAACGACCCGGAACTGTTCCTCGGTCAGGTAGGTGTGTTCGGCCCACTCGGTGAAGGCCGCCTCCCACGCGCCCTGGTCCAGGAGTGCGGCGAGTTCCTCGCGCCGGTAGTTGCCGCCCGTCTCCTCGTCCAGTTCCTCGACCGCGTCGTAGTCGCCCGGGTCCTGGGGCCCGTGTAATGCTGGCGGGTCGGGGGGTTCGACGTCGAGTGGCATGCGTGTACGTTCGGCCGGCAGCGGTATCATAGTTGTCGCCGGAACGAACGGAGAGGTGGCATGACGAAACGCACTAATCGCAGTCGGTTTCCGAGAAGAGCCTAGGCCGGGATTTGAACCCGGGCTCTCGTCCTTACCAAGGACGCGCTTTACCGCTAAGCTACCCAGGCAGGCATCTCTTGGTTACCCTGATTCGTCTTTAGTCGTTTCGATTCGCGAGCGGGCACGCGAATCCCTCTCACTAGTGGTCGGCGGAGGTGCGGACCCCGTCGCTGGCCGGCGGCTCCGTCCCGGCGAGCGTGCCGAGCGTCTCCAGGACGTCGCTCTCGGCGACGCGCTCGACCGGCGGGAGGCCGTCGGCGGCGAGGTCGGTGGCGTACTCGCGCAGACGGGCCGGTGCGCGGCCGCCGGCGGCGGTCGTCCCGGCGACGACGGCGAGTTCGAGGACGTCGGCCTCCAGGTCGGTGTCGGGGGAGTCGTCACCGGTCACGCGGCGGACGGTCTGGTCCGTGCCGAAGGCGCGGACGACGGCGACGGCGGCCTCGGCGGCCTCGGTCCGGGCGAGCAGGTAGAACCCCCGGGAGACGAGGATGTCGGCGATGAGGATGTCCAGGTCGGCCTCGTCCCGCTGATTTGGCGAGCCGGGGCTCGACGAGTCAGCGTGGCCGTTCTCGGCCGGCCTGACGTCGGCGTCTGCCCAGGGGTCGTCACGAGCGAGCGTCCGCGTGAGCCTGAGGCCCTCGTAGATGAGCTGGACGCCGGCGGCGCGCTCGGAGAGACGCTCGACGGACTCCTCGCGGACTGCGCGGGCACTGGCGAGTGTGAGAACACCCGGCGTCACCGACGCGGCGTCGAGACGGTCCTCGATCCGGGCGTGGAGGCGGTCGGGTTCGACGTCTTCGACCGCCGCCAGCGCGGCCCGGCGGACCGCCGCGGCTTCCTCCATTGATTCAGGGTTACGACGGGGAGGCCAAAGACCTTTGGAAACGCCGAGGGTCCACTCAATCGTGATTCACGCGGCCACAGACGGCGACGTCGCTGTGGTGACGCTCGACCGCCCACAGCGCCGCAACGCGCTCACCCGCGAGGGGCTGGCCGAGCTCGGAGCGGCCATCGAGGAGGCGTCGGCGCCCGTCCTCTATCTCCACGGCGCGGGCGAGGGGTTCTGCGCCGGCGCGGACCTGGACGTGGTCGACGCCCTGGACGAGCACGAGGCGGCAGCGTTCGCCGCCGAAGGGCAGGACGTCGCCCGCGCGCTCGCTACCTACGACGGGGCGACCGTCGCCGGAATCGACGGCGCGGCCCGCGGCGGTGGGGTGGAACTCGCCCTCGCCTGTGACGTCCGGGTCTGTACGCCCGAGGCGACGCTGGCCGAGAGCGGCGTCTCGCTGGGGCTGTTCGGCGCCTGGGGCGGGACGGCCCGCCTCCCCGACGTCGTCGGCCGCGGCGTCGCGGCAGACCTGGCGCTCTCCGGCCGCGTCCTCGACGCCGAGGAAGCGAGGGGAGTGGGCCTGGTCTCCCGCGTCGTGGACGACCCGCGGACCGTCGCCGACGAGATAGCCGGCAACGACGCCGATTCGGTCCGCGCCGTCGCCGAACTGCTCCGGAATCCGGCGGACCCCACGAGCCAGGAGGAACGCGAACGGCAGAGCTTCGCCGACCTGGTCGGCAAACGCTCTGACGAGGACGGGTAACTGGGCCTGTCGATTCGTATATCGTTGGAAGCGTAACAGTTGAATCCTTCTAGCGCCCACGGTGGACCAATGCCGGAGTGCGACTACTGCGACGCCGCGTTCGAAGACGAGGATTCCTACCTGGCTCACCTCCGGGACGCACACGAGGGAGAGCTCGGCTCGATCGACCAGCGGCGCGTCGACGACCTGGAGCGGGACGACGGGAGCGCGATTCCGACCGGTCCGGCCGTCCTCGGCCTCGTCCTGGTCGTGGGGCTGGGACTCGTCGCCTACCTGACGCTGTTCGCGGGGTCGGGCGGCGGCGGCGCCACCGACCTCCCGAACCGCGGCGACCAGGCGGTCATCTCGCAGGTCCAGAACGAACCGTCGTCCGGCAACAACCACGTCGAGCAGGGAACGGAAATCGACTACGAGCGGACGCCCCCGACCGGCGGCACCCACTACTTCGGCGTCGTGAACCCGGGCTTCTACGAGGAGCCCCAGCCCTACGGCCTGCTCGTCCACTCGCTCGAACACGGCCACATCGTCGTCTACTACGACCCCGACCAGCTAAGCCCCGAGGCCGAGGAGAACCTCCGGTCCTACGCCCAGACCTACACGGGCACCTGGCAGGGCTTCGTCGTCGTCCCCACCCCCGAGGACGACCCCGAATCGGCATACGTCCTGACGGCCTGGGAGAACCGCCTGACGATGGACGAGTACGACCCCGAGACCGTCCGCCAGTTCACTGGCGAGTTCATCGGCCGCGGCCCCGAGAACCCTGTTCGGCCGCGATAGGGAGTGAGGAGGTGTTGTCGTTTTAGTTCGGTCTGCGTTATTCAGTCGTACTCAGGTGAGCTGTGTGTTCGTCAGGATGTGTATGCGTCACAGATAGTATCGTAAACCGGTGGGGAAGATTCTACCCTGGTACATACTAGGTTGTGTCGTCCTGTTCAAATGGAAGGTCGTCCAGCGGCGATTCATGGCCGACGTGAACTTCAATTTCCACGTCTAAACCATCTCTTACCGCCAGAATCGCCGCCCAGGCCCGATGATTCCCGTCAAGCATCACTGGAGGCCAGAATTCATCGTACTGTCGAACGACGGCCGCGCCGAACGTGTGATCGGGGTACTGGTGACGCATTGACGAGATTTTCTCGACAAACTCTGGGAAGTCTACATCAAACTCTCCGGCTTGCATTCTATCAATGGCACCAGCGAGTGTCTCGCCACCAGTCATCCAATTACAACCGATACTAGGGTATGGATCAAACTTTCCAAGTTCGGAACCCCTCACGACGAGTGTCGTCCACTGAGGCGCTCTGAATGTTGCATACTGGACTGGCTCGTCGTACGTCGTTCCGAGTTTAGAGACAAGTCGCTCTTTGTCCCAGCCTGATGGGTCGGCATCAGGATACTCCTCCTTTTGAGCCTCACGAAGTATCCATTGACGAAATACCTCCGTAATGTCAAGAGAACCCCGTTTCCGTCGGTAGAATATCTGGGACATCCCACTTGACCTAACATTTCTCACTCCATCGCATAACGATTGTGGCGCAACGATAGACAGACAACCTGTACCGACCGTAGTCCGAAGATCTAAACGGAACCAGACCGACGACAATCTCGACGAACATCACACCCAGCCACGCCACTCACGAGCAAAAAGCCCGAAAACACTCAGTACAGCGGATCCGGCCCCGGTGGGACGTGGCGCTTGTGCGCGCTCTGGGTGTTGAGTTCGCGGACGCGTTCGACGGCGGCCTCGTCGACGCCGATCTCCGTCGCGGTCGCGGACTTGGAGACGCCGCCCTCGACGTGGAGCGCGAGGATGGAGTCGAGCGTCGGGTAGTCCAGCCCCATCTCCTCCTCGTCGGTCTGGCCGACCCACATCTCGGCGGAGGAGGTCTTCTCGGCCAGGTCGGCGGGGACGTCGACGTGCTTTGCCAGCTGGCGGACCTGGGCCTTGTAGAGGTTGGCGATGGGGTGGCAGTCGACGGCGCCGTCGCCGTACTTGGTGAAGTAGCCCACCAGCGCCTCGCTCTTGTTGCCGGTGCCGAGCACGAGCGCGTTGCGGTGGTTGGCGGCGAGGTAGTTCAGCACGGCGCGCGTCCTGACCATGAGGTTGCCCTCCGCCATCGTGTCGCCCTCGGCGTCGGGGTAGGCCTCCAGAAAGGTGTCGACGATGGGCTCGATCCCGACGACGTCGTACTCGATGCCCAGCAGGTCGCTGGCGACGCGTTCGGCGTCGCTCATGTTCGCCTCCCGGTTGACCTCGCTGGGCATCACGAGGCCGTACACCGAATCGGCGCCCAGCGCCTCGACGGCGAGGTGCGCGACTAGCGTACTGTCGATGCCGCCGGAGAGGCCGATGACCGCCCCGTCGGCCCCCGCCTCCGCGACCATGGACTCGATGAACCCGGTGATGTGCTCGCGGTGGGCCGCCAGTTCGTCCTCGGAGAGCGAGACATCCAGCGGCGACTCCGCCCGCCGGACAGTGGTGGACTCGGACATGGACGACTCTTGGCCGTCGAGCGACAAATAGCTCCCCGATGGCGCAACGTTTCCGGACGAACGGGCAGTTCGAGCGAAGCGCTACGTTCAAGTGACGCGCCCGGGTAGAAAATCGTGCATTGCGACTGCGCGCCGTTGGTGAGCAGTTCCGAAGGAACTGCGAGCCTCGGGGCGAACGAAGTGAGCGCCGTTGTTGAGACGGACGAAGTCCGTCGATGCTCGGCGCGCGAGTGCACGAGTGCGCCGTTGGTCCAGTGGTAGGACATAGCCTTCCCAAGGCTAGAGCCCGGGTTCAATTCCCGGACGGCGCATAGGAGGTTCGAACGAAGTGAGAACCTCGAAAACGCGAGCGGCGACCAACGGGAGCCGCGAGTAATTCTGCGAGGAACGGACGTGACGAGCGAATGCGTCACTCCGGGAATTGAACCCTGGGAGTCTTGCGAGCAGCGCGAGCAAGACGTTGTCAGAGCGAAGCTCTGACAGAAGTCGCAGCCCCGGAACGGCGCGATAGCGCCGCACGCCCGGAACGTCTCCCTCCGGTTCAATTCCCGGACGGCGCATAGGAGGTTCGAACGAAGTGAGAACCTCGAAAACGCGAGCGGCGGAGCCGCGAGTCATTCTGCGAGGTCCTCGCGAACAGAGTGAGCGAGGGCTCGGAGCGGCTCTGCCGCTCCGGTGAACGCACGTGACGAGCGAATGCACCCCGCAGAGCCATCGACGCCGTTCCATAGCCCACCCACGCCCACTCGTTCCCGCCCGAGACGCGCCGACGACGACCAATAGGCCCGAATCGGCGGGTCACCTCGTCACCCGACCCTATCAGAATAGCCCCCGAAATCGGCCTGCCACTACAGGGATAGCCACTGGAGAAATGGGGGTCGATAGTGTACGAACAGAACATGTCTACGACAATGGGTGCGGTCGAGACGGCGAGTGCGGAGTCAGCGAGTCAGGCCGTCGTCGCCGCCGTCGCGGCGGAGACCGGTGCGGACCCGATGACGCTCGAACCGCTGTACGGCGTCCTCGACCCGGACGCGCTGGACGCGCTGGTAGCGGGCGACGAGTCGGCGACCACCGCGCCGCCCGTCCGCGTCGAGTTCACCTACGCGGGCTGTGCGGTGTCGGTGACCGGCGACGGCGCCGTCGACGTCACCGAACTCGACCGCTGAGGGGTCCATCGCGATCGGGCAGGCGGGCTGTCGGGGGCACCTGTTCGCCGAGCGACAGTATCTTATATTTGCTGATGCACTAACCTGTTAGGTATGGCCGAGGGACCAACAGTTGTCGTGACGGGCGCCGACGAGGAGGCAGTCGCCCGGACCGCGAGCACGCTCCGGAAGCTCACGGACTCGTTCGCTGTCGCGACGGCACCGGAATTCGGGGAGTCGGGGGAGTCGGCGGATGGCTACTGCCTGGTCGCCGACGGGACGGAGGAGACCGTCCTCGAACGCATCTGCGAGCGACACCCGGAGGTTCCGGTCGTCCTGTTCGGCGACAGCGACGAGCGGTCCGTCGAGGCGGTGCTGGCCGACGGCGCGGCCGACTACGTCCAGCGGAGCGGCGACGAACGCTACGCCGTCCTCGCACACCGGATCGAACGGGTACTCCGGGAGGCCGAGGGCGGGAACGCAGCTATCGAGCGTGCCGGTGACGGCGCCCCCACGAGCGTCGCGCAGAGCCCGGAGACCATCACGCAGCTCCAGGCCATCTCGCGGGACCTGATGCAAGCGCCCAGCCGTGAGTCCATCGCCGCCGTCGTGACGCGGGCCGTCGAGACGGTGCTGGACTACGACATGAGCGTCGTCCGGCTGTACGACCCCGAGGAGGGGGTGCTCGAACCCGTCGCCGCCAGCGAGAACGCCGTCGAGCGGATGGGCGAGCGCCCGACGTACAGCCTCGACGAGGGACTGCCGGGGAAGGTGTTCGCCTCCGGCGAGCCGGCGGTGTACGACGACGTGAAGGCCCTCGATGACGACTTCGACCGCGGCCCCGTCCGGGGAGCGATGTTCTTCCCCATCGGCGTCCACGGAACGTTGAGCATCGGCGCGACGACGCCCGGCGCGTTCGACGAAGTGGACCGGACGATGGCGGCGCTGCTGGCCACCAACGCGGCGGCGGCGTGCAACCGGGCCCGCCGGGAACGAGAGGTCCGCGAGGCGCGCCACCGCATCGCCACCATCCTCGACCGCATCGAGGGACTCGTCCAGGACACCGTGGAGGTGCTCGTCGAGGCCCACACGCGCGAGGAAGTCGAACTCGGCGTCTGCACCCAGCTCGCGGCGGCGGACCCGTACGTCTTCGCCTGGCTGGCCCGCCCGGACGTCCGCGGCGAGGCACTGGTCGCCCACGAGTGGACCGGGGAGACGAACCTCTACGTCGCCGACGAGAGCGTGCCGATGGACGGCGACTCGCCGGGCGCGGCCGCCTATCAGACGGGTGAGTCGCAGGTCGTCGACGTGCGCGCGCTGGCCGAGGCGGAGTCGGGCTGGCTCCGGACCGCCCACGAGGCCGGCGTCGAGTCGGTGATGGCCATCCCGCTCGAGTACACCGACGCCAGTTACGGCGTCCTCTACGTCTGTGCGGGCCGGGAGGACGCCTTCGACGGTCGCGAGCAGGTCGTCCTGGAGTCGCTCGGCCGCGCGGTCGCCAACACCATCAACGCCTTCGAGAGCGGGCGCATCCTCTCGGCCGACCGGGTGATCGAACTGGAGTTCGCCGTCGAGGACCACGACCTGCTGTTCTCCCGGCTCTCCGCCACGACGGGCGCCCTGATCAGTTCTACCGGGACCGTCACCCAGGAGGACGGCTCGCTGCGCATCTACTTCACAACTACCGGGGCCGGCAGCGACGACGTCATGGACGCGCTCCAGGACGACGGGGCGGTCACGGCCGCCAGTCGCGTCGCCGAGTACGAGGGCGAGGCGCTGTTCGACGTGACCGTGGACGGGTCGCTCGTCGAGACGCTCGTCGACCTGGGGGCCGTCCCCAAGCGCATCGAGAGCGAACACGGCGTCGTCCGCTACGCCATCGAACTCCCCTACGAGGCCGAGGCCCGCGACGTGTTCGGCCTCGTCGACGAGCGCTACGACAACACCGACCTCGTGGGCTACCACGAGCACGAGCGGCCGGTCCACACCCAGCAGGAGTTCCGCGCCGCGCTGTTCGACCGGTTCACCGACCGCCAGGAGACGGCGCTCCGGACGGCCTTCCTCGGCGGCTTCTTCGACTGGCCCCGGGAGGTCGACGGCGACGAACTCGCCGAGGGAATGGACATCTCCCGGCCGACCTACCACCAGCACCTGCGGGCCGCCCAGCAGAAAGTGTTCCAGGAGCTGTTCGACCCCGAGGGGCGGTAGCGAAGGCGGAACCGGGCGTCACCAGCGACGACGAGCTGGCCTGATCGACCCCGAGACAACAATTAACACGCTTCGTCCCCAACCACCGGACGTGAACGGGAAGCGAACGGAGACCTGCGGCCGGTGCTCGATGAGCACCGTCGTGGACCTGGCCGCCGACGGTGACACGAAGCAAGGGGGCAACAGTCAGGGAGACGCCGGCAGCGACGGCGCTGACCGAGCGGGCGACGGCGCCGCCACCGATCCCTTCGCCGGCGGCCACATCGAGGTCGACGAGTCCGCGGTGCGCGCCGTCTCGCCGTCGGCGTGGCTCGGCGGAGTCAAGCGATGGATCGACGACGCGGTGACGCGACTCACCTACCACAGGTAGCGGAAAACTGGACCCGATTCCCCGTCACTCCGGCGACGCTTCGGCGTCGGCTTCGGGTTCCTCCTCGACCCCGTCGGGTTCGAGGCGGCGCAGGCGGGCCTTCATGATGCGGGTGTTCTCGACGCGCTCGACGCGGATCTCGACGCCGTCGTACTCGATGGTCTCGCCGGCCTCGACGAGGCGGCCGGCGCGGTTGAAGATGAAGCCGGCGATGGTCTCGAACTCCTCGCCCTCGGGGAGGTCGATCCCCAGGGCCTCGTTGACCTCCTCGATGTTGACTTCGCCCTTGACCACGGCGACGTCCTCGGAGACGAACTCGATGGGGACCTCCTCTTCCCCCTCGAGGATCTCGCCGACGATCTCCTCGGTCAGGTCCTCCATCGTCACGAGTCCCTCTGCGGTACCGAACTCGTCGATGACGATGACCATGTGCAGGCGTTCGCTGCGCATCTCGGTCAGCAGGTCGTCGACGTTCTTCGACTCGGGGACGTGCAGCGTCGGTTCGATGAGGTCCTCCAGGTCGACGTCGCGGTCGGCCTCGCCGTAGGTGCGGTCGCGGACCAGGTCGAGGATGTGGACGATCCCGATGACGTTGTCCAGGCTGCCCTCGTAGACGGGCAGGCGGGCGTGGCCGCCGTTGATGCACTCCTCGATGGCCTCGTCGACGGAGGCCTCGGTGGAGATGGCGTCCATGTCCAGGCGCGGGGTCATCACCTCCTTGGCGATGGTGTTGTTGAACCGCAGGGTGCGCTGGAGCATCTCGCGTTCCTCCTCGTCCAGCACGCCCTCGCGCTCGCCGGTCTCGATGATGTCCTGTATCTCCTCACGCGTGACGTAGGAGGTCTCGATGGCGGCGCGGCCGCCGGTGATCCGGTTGACCTGGCGGGTGAGGTAGTCGAAGAGGACGATGAGCGGAAGCAGGACGGTCTCGGCGAGTTTCAGCGGCCTCGCGATGCGGAGCGCCCACGACTCGGTGTTCTCGACGGCGTAGGACTTGGGGGCGCTCTCGCCGAACAGCAACACCACGGCGGTGATGCCGAACGTCGAGATGGCGACGGCCAGTCCCTGGTTACCGAGCAGGTACGCCAGCAGCCCCGTCGCGATGGAGGACATGGCGATGTTGACGAGGTTGTTGCCCACCAGGATGGTCACCAGCAGGCGGTGCGGGTCGGACTTGAGCCGTTCGAGCGTCCTCGCACCGGGCTTGCCGTCCTCGACGAGCGCCTCCAGGCGGTGGGACGGCAGGGAGAACATGGCGATCTCCGAGGAGGAGAAGAAGGCAGAGAGGCCGATGAGAACCACGATGACGGCGGTCCCACCGGCGATGACGGCACTATCCGGGATCGGAACGCCGCCGACCTGCAGGGCCAGCGGCGATGCAAACAGCGACTCGCCTCGCAAAGGGGGGTCCAGAGCCATCGACGTGTGGACTAACGCGCCATGTGGATTAAGGTTTGTCATGGAATAGCCCGGAAGCGGTGGGCTTACCGGGCTCACTCTCCAAGGGCGACCGTATGAGTGACCAGCCGATCACGTTCTACCGGTTGCAGGCCTGCCCCTTCTGCGAGCGCGTCACCCGGACGCTCCAGGAGCTGGGCGTCGACTACCGGTCGCGCTTCGTCGAACCGCTGCACTCCGAGCGCGACGTCGTCAAGCGCCTCTCGGGCAAGCGGACGGTACCCGCCATCGTCGACGAGAACACCGGCGTCACGATGAGCGAGAGCGCCAACATCGTCGACTACCTCCAGCGGACGTACGGTACCAACGGCGACGAGCAAACCGGAGGAATGCGAACGGGAGGTGACGCCTGATGGAACTGGACTTCGACGTCGTCGATCTGGGGCCCGCCGACCACCCCGAGGAAGGCGACCAGGCGCCGGAGTTCACCCGCCCGCTCGTCACCGACGAGTACTGGGAGGACGTCGCCCTCTCGGACCTCGTCGAACGCGAGGACGGCCCGACGGTCCTCGTCTTCCACCCGATGGACGGCGCCTTCCCCGCGACCTACGTCTGGAAGGAAATCGTCGACCGGGAGTGGCACCGGGACGCCACCGTCGTCGGCCTGTCCATCTCGACCCCCTACGCCCACAAGGACCTGATCGAGGAGCGCGGGCTTGGTGACGACTACGCCCTGTACTCCGACCCCGCCGCGGCGGTGGCCGAGGAGTACGACATCGCCCACGAACTCGACGGGATGGCCGGCGTCGTCGAACCCCGGCCGGCCGTCTTCGTGCTCGATTCGGAGCGGACTGTCGAGTACGCCTGGGTCGCCACGGAGTGGCCCGACTTCCCGGACTACGACGACGTCGAGGCGCAACTGGAGTGAGGAGGAAACTGGAGTGAGGAGGATAGTGACGCAATAAGAGACGCCAACACCTCGAAAGCCCTCGGCGTGTTCTCTGCAGTCGGAATCGGGACCAACAACAACACCCAGAAAGCCCTCGGCGCGCTCTCCGGAGTCGACACTGTACCCAACAACAACTCGAAAGCCCTCGGCGCGCTCGATTCGCGCGGCTCGCTGCGGTCCTCGTCTCACTGCGTTCGACTGCGGTCCTTTCTTCGCCGGGCTTCGGCGACCGCGCCTCGCCCTTTCAGTCCTCCAGGAATCACGTTGCTCGCGCGATGAAACGCGCTCGCGATTGCCTCCCCACCCCTCCCCGGTCGCGCCTTGCGGCGCGACACGCTTCCTGACCGCTCCGCAACCGCCCTGCGGTCGGCCGGGAGCGCGTTTCATCGCGCGACCCACCGAAAGACTCGGCACACCTCGTCTTTCGAGCCCACACTCGCTTCGCTCGCGTGGAAGGGGCAGGGCAGGGCTGCGGTGCTGTGCTGACCCTGGTGGACTGAAAGGGCGAGGCTCGGTCGTCGGCTCCCCGACGATGTAAGCACCGCAGCGGAGCGAGGAGCGCAACGAGTCGCGGAGTCACGAGCGCGCCGAGGGCTTTCCTCTGTTTGCTGTATTGATTCTGACTGCAGAGAGCGCGCCGAGGGCTTTCTGATTCCTATTATCGTTGTCCGTTTCACCAACTCAGTCGAGAACTACCCGCACACTACACCAGAGAACAGATCACTCGTCCTCGAACATGAGGCCGAACACTTCCTTCTCGGCGGCCCGGAGGTGCTGGTGGAACGTCGGCGGTGAGATGCCCAGGCGGTCGGCGATCTCCTCGCCGTTGGTCTCCCGGGGCCACTCGAAGTGGCCGGCAAGGTAGGCCGTCTCCAGGGCGGTGCGCTGCTTGTCGGTGAGCCGGTCCTCGAAGGCGAGGCTGCGGGCGGTGGTGTCGTCCCGGTGCTGGCCCGTCCGCTGGGCCAGCAGCGACGCGCCGGGGCAGTGGTCGGTGACGATGTCGATAAGGGGCCGGGTGTCGCGGCCGCCCGGGACCTCGGTGACGAAGCGGAACTCCCCGTCGACGACGGTGGCGGAGTCGACGTTGCCGCCGTGGGTCGCGAGCGCGTCGAACAGCGCCATGGCCGCGTCGGTGACGAGCTCGACCTCGAACTCCTCGGCGTCACCGCCCAGGATCCGCGCGTCGTCGAGGACGGCCGAGCGGTCGACCGCCTCGCTGAACCGCTCGCGGGAGAGGCCGTCGACGTGGGCGTAGGCGAGCACCGCCTCGTCGTTCTGGATGAGGTTGTCGATCTCGACGGTACAGCCGTGCTGGGCGGTCACGGCGGTTAGTTCCTCGGCGAAGTCGTCGACCCGGAACTCGAGTTCCGTGACGGCGTCGCTCACCAGCGCCTCCTTGCGTTCGATGGCGGCGATGGCGTGGCCGATGACGTTGCCGAGCCGGGCCAGGATCTCCGCCTCCGGGTCGGAGAAGGCGTTCGGCGACGACGCGTAGACGTTCAACACGCCGTAGAGGACGTCCCCGTAGAGTATCGGGATCGCGGCCGATGACTGGTAGCCGCGTTCGAGCGCGTCCTCGCGCCACGGTTCGTAGGCCGGGTCCGTCCGGATGTTCTGCATGACCTGGACCGCCCCGGTCTGGACCGCCCGTCCGGTCGGCCCCTTCTCGGCGTCGTCGCTGGCCGTGATCGAGACGCCGTCAAGGTAGCCCTCCTCGAGGCCCGCCGATGCCCGGGGGGTGACGTCGCCGACCGCACCGCTCACGTCGCCGATCCACGCGAAGCGGTAGGCGTCGGAGTCGACGAGTCGGTCACACACTGCCCCCTCCAGTTCCTCCTGGGTCGAGGTCGTGATGACGGCGTGGGTGACGTCCTGGGCGATCCGGTTGAGGCGGTTGAGCGCCTCCAGTTGCTCGCGGCGGCGGGCCTGTTCCCGGTCCTGTCGGTTCCGTTCGAGCGCGTGGTGGATCGAGCGGACCAGTAGGTCGCTCGTGACGTTATCCTTGACGAGGTAGTCCTGTGCGCCCCGCTCGATCGCCTGGATACCCACCTCGCGGTCGTCGAGGCCGGTGAGGACGATCACCGGGAGCATGCCCGTCTCGTCGACGACCGTGGCGAGCGTGTCGAGACCGGTGCTGTCGGGCAGGTTCAGGTCCAGCAACACGACGTCGGCGTCGCCCGCCGCGAGCGCGTCCAGGCCGTCGTCGAGGCGCTGTTCGTGGGCGAACGAGAGGGCGTCGCCGGAATTACCGGCGTCGGTGCGGCGGGGCAGTTCGGCCGTCTCCCGCAGCATCTCCTCGAACAGACGGGCGTCGCCGGGGTTGTCCTCGATCAGGAGGACGCTGAGCGGGTCACTCGACATCGTCACGCTCCATGGGCGGGAGCCGGACGACGGAGAGCCAGAACTCCTGGAACGACCGGACGATTTCGATGAACTCCGTCGGGTCGACCGGCTTGGTCAGGTAGGCGTTGGCCTGCAGTTCGTAGGACTGGACGACGTCCTCTTCGGCCTCCGAGCTCGTCAGGACGATGACCGGGATGCGGGAGAGCACGGGGTCGTCGTCGATCTCCGCGAGCACCTCGTCGCCGTTCTTCCGCGGGAGGTTGAGGTCGAGCAGGATGATGTCCGGCCGCGGCGCGTCGACGTGGTCGCCGCGCTGGTGGAGGAACTCCAGGGCCTCGACGCCGTCCGTCGCGACGTGGAGGTTGTTGGCGATCTGCCCCTCCTCGAACGCCTCCCGCGTGAGGCGAACGTCGCCTGGGTTGTCCTCGACGAGCAGAATGTCCGCGGGATCGCTCGGGCCGGGCGAGTCACTCATTCGTCATCCCCTCCGAGTGGGGCGTGAATGAAAACGTCGATCCGGCGTGGTCCCTCGATTTTCCCCGCCGCATCCGATGGCGGCCCCCCGACCGGGCCGGACGGTGGCGAGACCCGGAATGCGACGTCCGTGGACGGACCGAACTCATTCTGTGAACGATGGAGCGGTGCGCCCGTAAAGCCTCGTATCGGGAGGGGCGCGAGCGGAACGCGAGCGGCATCTCACCCCGCTCGCTCCCGGGGGTCGCTCGCGGTGAACCGCCCCACTCCGTTCGGCGGAGACTCGACTACCGCACGTGGAACTCGATGGCCATCCCGCTGCCACCTTTTTCGGCTTCGGGTCGGCTCACGTCGCTCGCCGACCGCTCGCCGAAAAACCTGGGGGAAAAACGCTCGCTCCCGGTGGTCGCTCGCGGTGAACCGCCTCACTCCGTTCGGCGGATGCTCGACTACCGCACGTGGAACTCGATGGCCATCCCTTGACCGAAGCCGACGCACTCCGTCGCCAGCCCGAGGTCGTCGCCGCGGCGGCGCATCTCGTGGATCAGCGTGACCGGCAGCCGGGCGCCCGTCGCGCCGAGGGGGTGGCCGATGGCGATGGCGCCGCCGTTGACGTTGAACTGGTCGTCGTCGAAGCCGAGTTCGCGCTGGCAGTACAGACACTGGCTGGCGAAGGCCTCGTTCAGTTCGACCAGGTCGTAGTCGTCGAGGTCGCGGCCGGTTCGCTCGGCGAGGTTCCGGACCGCCGGGACCGGGCCGACGCCCATGATCGTCGGGTCGACGCCGGCGACCTCGTGGTCACCGACCTCGGCGAGGACGTCGAGGTCGTGGTCGTCCGCGAACGCGCGGGAGGTGACCATGAGCGCGGCGGCGCCGTCGGTCATCTGCGAGGCGTTGCCGGGCGTCACCGTCCCGTCGCCCTTGAACACGGTCGGGAGCCCCGCGAGCTGCTCCAGGCTGGTGTCGCGGCGGATCCCCTCGTCGACCTCGACGGCGCCCTCCTCGGTGTCGATGGGGACGATTTCCTCGGCGAAGCGGCCGTCGTCGGTGGCCGCCGCCGCGCGCTCGTGGCTCCGGAGGGCGTACTCGTCCTGTGCCTCGCGGGAGACGTCGAACTTCTCGGCGACCTTCTCGGCGGTCATGCCCATCTGGAGGTCGCCGACGTTGTACAGTTCGGCGATGCGGGGGTGGACGGTGTGCATATTCTCGCCGAGTTCGACGCGGGACATCGACTCGACGCCGCCGGCCACGACGCAATCGCGCTGGCCGGCGGTGATGGCGTCGGCCGCCGACGCGATGGCCTGGGCCGAGGAGGCACACCAGCGGTTGATCGTCGTCCCGGGCACCGACTCGCCCAGCTCCGAGAGGAGTGCGACGACGCGAGCCATGTTGTTGCCCTGCTCGCCGCGCTGCTGTGCACAGCCCCACATCAGGTCGTCGACGGCCTCGCTCTCGACGCCGGTGTCGGCGAGTATCTCGTTTACCAGTGGCACGGAGAGGTCTTCGCTCCGGACGTCGGCGAAGACGCCGTCTGCCTTGCCCAGCGGGGTCCGCTTCGCGGCGACGACGACGGGAGTCTGGTCTGACATACCTCCGGCTAGGAACCCGGTCGTGTTAAGCCCTGACAAACGGCGAGTGCGGTGTTCGGCGTTGATCCGTGAGTACCAGCGCGGGGGCACGTTCCGTTTCGAGTCACTTATCCCACCGCCCGGCGAACTTGGGTGGGAATGAGTGACCCCGACGTCGACGTCGTCGAATTCATGCTGACGACGAAGCTGTTCAACGACCGTCGCGACCTGGATCCGGACGACCTCCCGCCGGCATATCGGGCGCCGTTCTGGAGCGACGCGACCATCGAACGACCGCTGACGGCCGACCAGGGCGCCATCGCCGAGGCGACCGACGTCGAGCGACCCTGGGAGGCCATCTCCAGCCTGATGTTCACCGACCGCGACGAGTTCGCCGGGACCGTCGAGTTCACCGACCGCGACATGGCCGCGGAGTGGTTCCGCAAGCGCGTCGACGCCGACCACGTGAACGAGAACCCGGTGCTCGCCGCCGAGTGGGAGGACCAGATCGACGGCGTCGACTACGAACTGGCCCGCGAGCAAAATCGCCCCGCGCGGGCCGACCGCGCGTTCATCGACGCGCTGCTCGACGACGCCTTCGGGAACGACGACGAGGACGAGGAGGACGGCGACAACATGCTCGACCTCGTCGACATCCGCGCCCCCGAGGAGGTCCAGATGACGATGGACCAGCTCGTCCTCACGCCGGACCAGGAAGGCGAGATCGAGAAGATCGTCAAGGCCATCGAACACCGCGACTACCTCGCCCGCATCGGCCTGCGCGAGATCGGCAAGCTCCTGTTCGTCGGCCCGCCGGGCACCGGGAAGACCAGCGTCGCGCGAGCGCTCGCCCACGACCTCCAGCTCCCCTTCGTCGAGGTCAAACTCTCGATGATCACCTCCCAGTACCTCGGCGAGACCGCCAAGAACGTCGAGAAGACCTTCGAGGTCGCGAAGCGACTCGCCCCCTGTATCCTCTTCATGGACGAGTTCGACTTCGTCGCCAAGACGCGCTCCTCCGACGAGCACGCCGCCATCAAGCGCGCCGTCAACACGCTCCTGAAGAGCATCGACGAGGTCTCGCTCATCGAGGACGAGGTGCTGCTCATCGGCGCGACCAACCACCCCGACCAGCTCGACGCCGCCGTCTGGCGCCGCTTCGACGAGATCGTCAACTTCCCCAAGCCGGACTACGGGATGCGCTCGGACATCCTGCGCGTGGTCACCCAGCAGATGGACATCGACGAGTTCGACCCGGACGAACTGGCCGACATCACCGAGGGACTCACCGGGAGCGACCTCCGGCTCGTCCTCCGCGAGGCCGTCCTGGAGGCGCTCACCGAGGAGCGGACGACGCTCACCCAGCAGGACCTACGCGAGGCCGTCACCGACTTCGAGGAGCGTGACAACCTCAAGAACCTGGACATGATCGAGGGCGACCACGACGCCCTCGTCGCGGGCGGCGACATCTCTGGTGCCGGCGACGGCGACGCCGAGGCCGCCTCCGACGGTGGCCACGATCACGACCACGACCACGCCGACCACGACCACGACCACGACCACGCGGACGACTGAGCCGCGACGGGTTTCCCGGGACGGCGGTGGTCGTCTCCGGCGTCCCGTGCGACCGGCTTCAGGAGGTGGCGACGAACGCAATCGGCGCCGCACTCGACGATTTCTGCTCTCGAAGTAGATCCCCGGCGGCCGATTCGACGGCCTCGGCCGGATCCCGGCCCCGTGTCGACCGGTCCGTTACTCGACGGTGACGAGTAACTTCCCGGTCGCGCGTCCGGCTTCGAGGTCGGCGATCGCCACTGGCACGTCCTCGAGAGGATAGCGTCGGTCGATGACGGGGACGACGTCACCGGACGCCAGGAGTTCGCCCACGACGGCGAGGTCGTCCGGGTTCGGTTCCTCCATCATGGCGGTCACCCGCCCGTTCCCGAGCCGGGAGAGCAGCGGTCCCAGCGCCATCGTCTGGAGCATCGGTCCCAGTGTACCGCCGACCAGTACGTACCGCCCGCCGGGAGCGAGAGCACGCCGCGATGCGAACACCGACTGGTGTGCGCCGGCGTCGAGGATGAGGTCGTACCGGTCTCCGGTCTCCGCGTAGTTCACCTCGGTGTAGTCGATCACCTGGTCCGCACCGATCGACCGGACCGCGTCGATCTTCTCCGTGCGGCAGACGCCGGTCACCTCGGCGCCCTCCGCCTTCGCTATCTGGACCGCGAACGTTCCGACGCCGCCGGACGCGCCGTTCACCAGCACGTGTTCACCCGCCCGTAGCCGCCCGTGGTCGCGCAGGCCCTGGAGTGCGGTGACCGCCGCCATCGGCGCGGCCGCAGCCTCCTCGAAGCTCACGCCGTCCGGAATCGCCACCAGGACGTCTTCGCCGGCACAGACGTATTCCGCGAAACTTCCCCGCCCCGACCCGGGGAGTTCCCCGAACACGGCGTCGCCGGGCTGGAACGTCGTCACGTCGCTCCCGACCGCTTCGACCTCGCCCGCCACGTCGGCCCCGAAGCCGGCCCGCTTCGGACTGCGGAGCCCGAACCCCATGAGCCGTACGAGGAACGGCTCACCGCGCATGACGTGCCAGTCGGCGGCGTTGACGGAGGCAGCGCGGACCCGCACTAGCACCTCGTCCGCGTCGGGCGTGGGCCGTTCGACGTCCCGCACCACCAGCGCGTCCGGCGGCCCGTATCGCGTGTGAAGGACCGATCTCATCCGCCCGTCGTGTCCCGCCGCTTCGTCGCTGGTTCGTTCCGTGCTCACTCCCGCCGAATTCGCTCCGGTCGGATTCGGGTCGCTCCCGAGCGTGACGCTTGCGGCGCTGAAAGTCATCGTGTGTAGAGGGTAGCGCGCTGACAGCTTATACTAGCGACCTAGAGTACAAAACCGTCCAGCGGTACGCTAGATGGGACATAGCGGCCACGCGAGGGACGCTTCCGTGTCAGATGTCGAGAAGCCGGTCGGCGACGAATTACCACTTCCAGCGGTCACAGCCGTGTCAGCAGGTGACAAACCAGCACGTCCTGCGAGTGAACCAGCGGAGCGCACCGCTCGACCGGTGAGATGGGACGGAGCGGAGGCGACCGAGGTGTGCGGGTGCGTCGACGGGTCCTCGACCGCCCGTCACCGAACTCGCCGTCACCGGACGCGCAGGTGTCGGTCCGGACGGCGCTCGCACCGGCGCGTCCGCTATCGGATCACTGGTTCCACACGCCGTGTCCGGGGTCGATACACCGATGGGTCCCATCGACGTCGTCGATGCGCCGGACGTCCTCGTCGTCGAGTTCGAGATTCTGGGCGGCGAAGTTCTGTTCCATGTGCTCGCGACTGGACGCCTTCGGGATGACCGCGACGTTCTCCTTCGAGAGCAGCCACGCCAGGCTCACCTGGGCCGGCGAGGCGTCGTGTTTCTCGGCGACGTCCTGGACGACGGGTTCGTCGAACACCGCGCCCTGCGCGAGCGGGGCGTAGGCCACCAGCCAGTGGTCGTGTTCGACGGCGTACTCGCGGAGTTCCTCCTGCTGGAGGAGCGGGTGGCACTCGACCTGGTGGGCGGCGATGGGCGCGTCGAGTATCTCGCTGGCTTCGTCGACGAGGTCCGCCGAAAAGTTCGACAGCGCGACGTTCCGGGTCTTGCCCTCGTCGTAGGCCTCGTCGAAGGCGGGCAGGACCACCTCGGGGTCGTAGTTGTCCGCCGGCCAGTGGACGTACAGCATATCGACTTCGTCGACGCCGAGACGCTCCAGACAGCCGTCGATGGCGTCGGCGGTGTCCTCGGGCTCCGGCGGCACGTCGACGTGGACGGTCTTCGTCGAGAGGAAGACGTCCTCGCGGTCGACGTCGCTCTCCGCGATGGCCTGGCCCACGTACTCCTCGTTCCCGTACACCTGGGCCGTGTCTATGTGCCGATAGCCCACGTCGAGGGCCGTCCGCACGTTGTCGCGCCACTGCTCTCTGTTGTCGTCGGAGTAAGTCCCGAGGCCGATCCTCGGCAACGAGTCGATTGGCATCGATCAGTGGTTGGGCGGACGGTCCTAATGCACTGGCGGTTGTTCCGACGTCGTGGCATCGTTGATATTGGGCGATCTCCGGTGGGTTTGAATACGAATTCGAGGGACGGCGCTGTTTTCTGGGGAGGGCGTGATTCAATTGGATCTGTTGGAGTTGCAGAATCTGTATCCTCAACGACCGCAAACAACCCGAAAGCCCCGACCGTCTCGGGTCCCGCGGCCGCGACTGCGCTCCTCGCTCACTCCGTTCGCTCCGGTGCTAGTCGGGCCGGGGTTCCCCGAGACGGCCGCCCCTTTCAGTCCATCCCACCGCAGCCCTGCCCTTCCCCTGGTCGCACGACCCTCACATTCGTTCGGGCACGTGCTCCCGGCCGACCGCCGCGCGGTTGCGGAAGGAAGCGTGTCGCTCGCCGGCCGGCGAGCGACCGGGGAGGGGTGGGGAGTCGATCGCGAGCGCTGGGAGGCGTTGACCGGAGGGAGGAGCCTCCGAACGCGCAAACGGGGAGCAAAGCGACCCGTGAGCGCGTTTTATCGCGCGAGCAAGGCTGGTCCTGGAGGACTGAAAGGGCGAGGTGCGGTCGCGCTGCAAGGCAGTCGCTCAGCGGGCCCTACCCGAACGGACGTGAGGGTATCCCGGTGAGCGGCCGCGACCGCGCCGAGGGCTTTCGACGTGTCTGTGGTAATGCTGTGTGCTAGCGAGTAGGAGACGATAGCAAGAACTACTCTCTCTACTCCGGTCGATTCCCCACGATCTGCACGGGGTCGCCGACCCGAACCGACGTTCCGTCGGACTCATCGGGGACCGTGGTGTTGACCATCAGCCTGAAGGCGTGGTCGAAGCGGTCGCAATTGGTCCAGTCGGGCATCGTCGCCTGGCGACGCTCGATGAACGTCTCCCGGAAGTCAGGGGTCTCCGCGCCCGTGTCCGGGTCGCGGCCCGGGACGACGCAGCGCTGGCAGGGGTGGACACCGTCGACGGCGGCGTCGCCGACCTGGAAGCGCACGGTCTCGCCCGAATCGGTGAACAACTGGTCCTCCCAGAACGGCGGAACGCCGCCGATTTCGAGGTTGGCGCGGAAGCGCCGGCGGGTCGACTCGACGTCGAAGTCGAACCAGGCGGCGACCTCCCGGAGCGTCGCCGTCGAGACGACGGTCGGCCCGTGGCGCTCGCGGTCGTCGTGCTGGCCGCGGCCGTCCCAGCGGACGCTCACCTGGCGGTCGAAGTACTCGGAGAGCCAGCGGTTCAGGTCGCCGTGGACGTCGCGCTCGGTGGCGGGGTTCTCGCCGGAGCGGCCGTCGTAGAGGGGAAAGAGGCGACTGGTGTCGGGGTCGGCGTCCCGTCGACGCAGGGCCAGCGCGGGCCCGCCCTGCTCGCGGGGGACGTACTGGGACCAGAGCCGGTGGACGGCGTCGGTCTTCTTCCCGTTGACGTAGTCACCGCTGCCGCCGACGTCGGCCGCCGTGGGGTCGTAGGGCTCTGTCCCGGCGCGGTCGAGGATTGCCCACTCGCGGTCGCCGTCCAGCGCGCCGACGGCGGTGAGCGTCGCCTGCTCGCGCTGCTCCGGGTCGAGCGACTTGACGGGGAACCGCTGGACGTGCGCGAGGTGCGGGTCGGCCGCCTCGCGGCTCTCGATGGGGTGGTCGGCGGCCCAGTCTGTCATACCCAGTCAGTCGCACGGTCGGCGAAAAAGGCTGACGTTCGGCGCAAGGTCGGCCGCGCTCGAACAGCCGCGACTCACTCGAAGTGGCAGTCCGCGAAGTCGAGGATAGCATCCCAGTACCCCCGGTTCAGGGTGTGTTCGGTGTCCCGGCGGTACTGGCACAGATCGCCCGCACTGGCTCGCGAGACCTCGTCGTCGCCGGCGAGCAGGCCGTCGCCGACCAGGCCGTCGGCGTCGAGGAACGCCCAGACCGGGGCGGCGGCCCGGAGCGACTCGGCGGCCAGGTCGGGGTTCGCCCAGAAGTCCAGCGATCCCTCCGTGTCGAGCAGGGGCCGGGGCGCGACGCAGGCGACGAGGAGGTGCTGGTCGACTGGGAGGTGAGCCTCGCGGTCCGCGAACGCGTCGAAGTCGTCGGCGAACCAGTGAGGGAACGCACCGGTGATGTCCGCGACCGACTCCTGGTCGTTGGCGCGGGAGAGGGTCACGCCGCCGGTGCCGGACTGGTGGGGGACCACCAGGGCGATGCGCTCGTCGGTCGCGCCAGCCCACAGCGCCGCCTTGCCCCGGCGGGAGTGGCCGAGGACGGCGATCTGGTGGGCGCGGACCCCCTCGACCGCGCGGAGGACGTCGACGCAGCGGTGGAGCCCCCACGCCCAGGCCGCCAGCGCCCCCCACTCGCTGCCCGACGGGCCGGGGAGGTCATCGTCGTCGTAGTAGGCGTGGATGCCGGCGGCGCCTCCGTCACCGGCGCTCGTTTCGGCGGCGGCTTCGCTATCGGGCGCCAGTTCCCCGCAGAAGTACGTCGCGAACCCGTAGCCGCGGTCGACGATGCGGTCGACGCACCAGAACTCCTGCCGGGCGGCGCGCGGTGCATCACCCAGTATCGTCACCGCGTCGTCGCCGACGGTCACCTGATTGCCGGCGCGGTTGAGCCCCAGCACGACCGGCGCCGGGGAATCGACGTCGGCGTCGACGTCCGCGTCAGTGTCGACCTCGGCGTCCGCCGGCAGGAACAGCGCCAGCGTGATCGACGGAGCCTCGGCGGGCAGGTCCGGAAACGAGATGGTCACCTCGGTCAGCGTCGCCGCGCCGTCGAGGACCCCCGGCGTCCGCTCGACAGCGGTCTCGATTTCGGGAGGATCCGGCGCGTAGCCGTAGACGTACCGGCGGAACAGTTCGAGGATCTCGGCGCGACGGGCGAGCCAGTCGGCACGCCGCTCGACCGCCTCGCCGGCGAACGTCTCGAAGGGATCCGGCAGGTCGGGGTTGGCGGGAAGCGTCGACGGGTCGGGGAGTGCTGACGGCGGTGGCAACTCGTGGGCCGGCGCCGACTGCCGTGACGGCGGCCGCGACGGATCGGAGGGGACGTCCATGGTATCACTGTGCAACCCCGTGAAGATAAACGTCAGCCGTCACGTCAGCCGCCGGACGTCGAGTGATGAGATATCTGACACGAACGTCTTTCCGGCCGAAGCCCCAATTTCGGACCATGACGCGCCCCGCCATCCAGCTTTACACACTCCGCGACGTGGACCGGCCGTTCACCGAGCTCCTGGAACTCGTCGCCGACGCCGGCTTCGAGGGCGTCGAGTTCGCCTTCCGCGTGGCCGACGAGGACCCCGACGACGTGGTCGAGGCGCTCGACGAGACGGAACTGGAAGTCGCCGGCGCCCACGTCGAGATCGACGAACTGGAACAGGACTTCGCCGAGACCGTCACGCGGTACGAGACGCTGACGACCGACGATATCGTCGTCCCGTGGCTCGACGCCGACCACTTCGCGTCCCACGAGGCCATCGACGCCACTGTCGAGCGCCTGGAGACCCTCGACGCGGAACTCGACGAGTACGGGATGGCGTTCCACTACCACAACCACGACCACGAGTACGTCGACCTGAACGGGGAGACCGGGTTCGATGGGTTCCTGGACCAGACCGAACTCCACATCGAACTCGATCTGGGGCTGGCGCTGGCCGCCGGCGACGACCCCGTCGCGCGCCTCCGGTCGCTCGGCGAGCGCTCCGACCTCGTCCACCTGAAGGACTACGACGTCGACGCCGGCGAGTCCGTCCCCGTCGGCGAGGGCGACCTGGACCTGGAGGGTATCAGCGACGCCGTCGCCGAGAACGACAGCGACTGGCTCATCTACGAGTATCCCGGCGAGGACCCCCTGGAGACGCTCGAGGACGCTGCGGAGACCGTACGGGACATGTGTTGAGTGGTTGCTGAATTTTGAGAGAGTTGGAGAGGACTACTGGTGGCTGGTAGAAAGCCCTCTGGGTGCTAGCAATCGCTATCAGCACCGCAAACACGTCGAAAGCCCTCGGCCCGCTGAACTCGCGCGGACCACGCTGCGCTCCTCGGCTGCGCCTGCGGTGCTTGCGGGTCCGTGTTTCGTTCACTGAACCTCGCCCTTTCAGTCCACCAGGAGAGCAAGCTCTCCTGAGCCCTGGCTCGCTTCGCTCGCCAGGACACCAGGGACAGCATTGCTTGCGCGATAAAACGGGCTCGCGATTGATTCCACCAACCCTCCCCGGATTCGGCGCGTCCGCGCCGAATCACGCTTCCTGACCGCTCCGCAACCGGCCGGCCGGGAGGCCGTCTCGTCGGCCGACCAGGGGAAGGGCAGGGCTGCTGTGCGGTGCCTGGTGGACTGAAAGGGCGAGGCGGGCTGGACGAAGCACGGACCCGCAAGCACTGGAACGAAGTGAAGCGCGCAGCGGGTCCGCGCGAGTCGAGCGCGCCGAGGGCTTTCTGGGTGTTGTCGTTCTCATTGCTGACATAGAATACTCACCAGAACCACACACAACGACCACCGACACAGGATCAACGCCCAAAAACACCAACCGATCAAGGCGCTCGGGTTTCGCGGGATTGATACGCGACGGCCGCCACACGTACACTCAATGCAGGGGCCGCTGTGGACGGAGACCTACGCGCCGGCGCTCGACGACGTACCCCAGCCGCAGGCACGCGAGCACCTCCGGGGAGCCATCGAGGAGCCGATGAACCTCCTCGTCCACGGACCCAAGGGAGCGGGCAAGACGGCGGGCGTCCGGGCGCTCGCCGACGAAGTCCACGAGAATCCCGACTCGGACCTCATCGAGATCAACGTCGCCGACGTCTTCGGGATGACGAAGAAGGAGATCTCCAACGACCCGCGCTTCAGTCCGTTCATCGACTCGAAGCGCCGGCGGGAGTCCTCCAAGGCGGACCTGATCAACCACGTCCTCAAGGAGTCGGCCAGCTACACGCCGATGTCCGGGAGCTACAAGACCATCCTGCTGGACAACGCCGAGGGGATGCGCGAGGACTTCCAGCAGGCGCTGCGCCGCGTGATGGAGCAGTACTACGAGGCGACGCAGTTCGTCATCGCCACGCGCCAGCCCTCACAGCTCATCCCGCCCATCCGCTCGCGGTGTTTCCCCGTCGTGATGCGCGCGCCGACCCACGAGGAGACCGTCGGTGCGCTGGAACGCATCGTCGAGGCCGAGGAAGTAGAGTACGACGACGACGGCCTGGAGTACGTCGCGGGCTACGCCGACGGCGACCTCCGGAAGGCCGTGCTGGGCGCCCAGACCACCCACGAACAGCACGGCGCCATCACGATGCAGAACGCGTACGAGGCGCTCAACGAGGTCGAGGCCGACGACCAGGTCGAGCGGATGCTCGACGCCGCCGAGAGCGGGGAGTTCACCGACGCCCGGTCGACGCTCGACGACCTGCTCGTCGACGAGGGCCACAGCGGGTCGGACGTGCTGGACGACATCCTCGCCGTGTCCCGCTCGCGGTACTCGGGCGACCGAGTCGCCCGGATCCACGAACTGGCCGGCGAGATCGACGCCGACCTCGTCGAGGGGACCTCCGACCGGATCCACCTGAGTCACATGCTCGCCGAAATCGGTGAGATAACCGCCGGGCGAGCGTGATAAACAGGACTGTCACTGAGAGAAGACGCGATCACGGCGTCCTCAGTCGTCTCCCCGATAGGCGTCACCACCGCGTTTCTTGATGGTGAGTATCCAGAGCGTCTCCGCCTCCCTGTCGACGCGGCAACCGAGACGAAACGGACCGATACGGAGTTTCTGATGCGGAACCCCGGTGAGCGGTTCGAGGTGGTCCATCGGATCCCGCCACGGGTCCTCGACAACCTCGTCCAGTTTCGAGACGATTCGCTCCCGCGCGTACTCGTCAAGTCCGTCGAACTGTCGACGGCCGCGCTCGGTGAGTTCCCATCCCCAGTCCCCCTCCCCGCTCATTTGTTCGGGTCACTCCCGTCGTCAGAACCGTCGTCGAGGCCGTATTCGGCCTTCACCTCGTCACTGGAGTACGTCCGCCCCTCCTGCACGTCGACTTCGCTCGCGAGCATCGCCTTCAGGTCGGCGCGATTGAACTCCGGGTGCTTTACCGCGTCACGCAGGATATCGCGGACGAACTCGCTCCGGCTGTTGTACCCCATCTCCTCCCACGTCCCGTCGACGTCGGCGAGAAAGGTCTCCGTCATGCGGATGTTCACGGTCGTCTTCTCCGGCGGTGAATCGGTTTCTGCCATGCGTTTGTGTTGAATTTGTGTAGCAATAACCATTACGCCCCGTGCGACCGAGCGACCGGATCCATCTGAGCCACGTGCTCGCCGAAATCGGTGAGATCGCCGCGGGACGGGCCTGAGCGTCGGTCGAACAGCGGCCGTTCGTGGCAGCCAGTGGCCGAACTCCTCACGCGACGTCGACGTCGGTGAACTCGAAGCGAGCGCCGCCCTCGGCGCTCTCCGTTATCGCGACCGACCAGCCGTGGGCCGCAGCGACCACGGCGACGATGTCCAGCCCGAACCCGGTGCCGTCGGCGGCGGGGGAAAA